>SAMEA3663246__coassemble_26_pt1 | contig 164806 bp, 156 predicted proteins | sample SAMEA3663246__metabat2_low_PE_033 | metagenome-assembled genome bin SAMEA3663246 (sample SAMEA3663246) | pig gut metagenome | biome: pig gut; feature: pig-associated habitat; material: faeces | place: China | collected 2013
AAAAAAGCAGAGAATTGATAATTGATACGGACAAAACTATTTTACCAAGAGGCGCGGATAAAAACGAAAAAATGGTTTTTCAAACTGTTGTAAAACGAAGCGAAATTTGTTCTGTTGAGAGTACGTTTCATGAGGGTAAAAGGATCGTATCCGACGATTGCTTCTTTCATGCATTATAGCTGAAAGATGGGATAAAAATTACTGTTACACCCTACGCCTATGCAAAGAAGCGGAAAAGAGATTATTGAAATTATCCGTAAAGTATTTCATAATTTGCGCACCTCCTCACTTTCTTTGCCCTATCTATGCACCGCTATACTGCTCTTTCGCAAGAAAAAGACTACATCTGCAATAGGCAAACGCAGCCTTTTTCGAACTAAGTGTGCCTTGCGATACGAGAAGTATGCTTCGCAATTCTAAGTTGTCCTGCGGGCGGTGAAGCTCCTGAGTAAGTGAGCGGTACACTTGGCTTCGCTTTGTGCAAAGTACAGGATTTCACGTTGGCTTGCCGCTACTTCACTTGTATAAAGCAAACTTCACTAAAGGTTGCAGATTTTTATTGTGTAGAATAAATTGTTTAACAGGAGGTACTGATATAGTATTTCAATATGTTGTCTGCTATTCTCATTTTTGCCCTTTCTTTGGTGGCGTCAGCACTCAAGCGACACACAGAGCGTTGCCACCGCATTGCCGCCGACAGTTATGCTGACACTTTCGCCATCCGCCTGCAGTCTCGTTAGCACTACAGACCTCCTACCCATCGCCTCACCCTGTATGAAGCTGTTCATCTCGTCCGTTTTAATTATGCCGAATTTATATAGATAGTATGTCAGCGCGCCGTTTGCCGTGCCCGTAGCGGATTCCTCGGATATGCCAAAAAGAGGCGCGAAATTTCTGCAATGGGCTGTCGCTTCTTCGCATTCACTCAAGCAAAACATATGCACTCCCACGACTCCGAGCTTATGTGAGAGCTCCTTTACAGTCTCCTCGTTTTGAACCGCCCCGTTTAACGCGGCTATCGACTTTACCGGCATCATTATGTCGGAAATCCCCGTGCATACTCGCCTTGGGCGCAAATCTCTGGGGCAATCGGCCTCTGTCAAGCCATAAGCGCGATACAGTGTTTCAGTGTCAATTTCATCGAGCTCGCCCATATCCACCGGCCCTGCCATACCCATCCAAATCGAGTCCGCTCCGACTTCTACTTCGAGCTCACCTGCGAGTGTGCTTAGCGCATAACCGCCATACTCGATGTGCTTCTTGTCTCTGAGCACGCAAAACGAGGCTATCGTCGCATGACCGCACAGCTCCACCTCAGATGCGGGCGTAAAGTAGCGTATTTTGTACTCGCGTTCACCTATTTGCTTTACAAATGCCGTCTCCGAGTGCTTCAATTCCGCCGCAAGGCTTCTCATAAACTCATCGTCCGGAAAGTCCATATCCCGATTCAGAATTACCACGCCCGCCTGATTTCCCGAAAAGCGTATACTGCTAAACGCATCTACTACGAATATCTCCACTTCTACCCCCTCATATCACTTTACCGTCTACTTGCCTTTATTCTACCATACTCTATTACTATCGGCCGGTTATTTCGTCCGTTAGGTAGAATCTTACGTACATTGAACTTACCTATGCACGGAGACACATCTCTCAATCGAACGCAAAACAGATGTTGACATATGCCGAAACATATGTTGAAATACTCATATGAATGATTTATCATATGTATGTTCATTCATGCTTAGTGCTAGGAGGGAACATGAAAGCCGTTCACAACCATTCTGATGTCGTAAACGAAGTGCGGTCGCTACTTCCCGACAACAATCTATTGTGCGACCTCGGTGACCTTTTCAAGGTGTTTGGAGATACCACGCGGATTAAAATAATGTTTGCGCTCTTTGAGAGTGAGCTTTGCGTCTGCGCTATTGCGGAACTTCTCGGCATGGAACAATCCGCCATATCGCATCAGTTGAAAATACTCAAAAACGCAAAGCTCGTCAATTTCCGCAGAGACGGTAAAACGAATATCTACTTTCTCGCGGACGACCATGTCAGGACGATAATCGGTCAAGGCTTTGACCACTTGACGGAGGCGTACAAATGAAAAGAACCTACGAATTAATAAATCTCGACTGCGCTCATTGCGCTTCGAAAATCGAAACAGCCATAAAGAAAATCGACGGTGTAGATTCCGCCTCAATTAACTTTGTCGCAAAAAAGCTCACGCTTGAAGCCGACGACAACATGTTTGACGAGGTGTTTGCAAAGGCGGTTGCCGTTTTTGCAGATATAGAGCCCGACTGCAAGATAAAGACCGAGGAAGGTATGGAGCCGGAGCATAAATCCGACCTCATACGAATCGTAATAAGCGCGGTTTTGTTTGTTGCCGACCTTTTAATTCCCGTCGAAGGGATAGCTAAGCTTTTAATATTCCTGCTCCCCTATTTCATGATCGGTTATGACGTACTGCTCAGGGCCGTGAAGAACATAATAAGGGGACAGATTTTTGACGAGAACTTTCTCATGGCGCTCGCAACCATAGGCGCACTCGCAATAGGCGATTACCCCGAGGCTGTGGTAGTCATGCTCTTCTATCAGATAGGCGAGCTTTTCCAGAGATATGCTGTAGGCAGCAGCCGCCGCTCGATTCAGTCGCTCATGGAAATAAAGCCCGACTTTGCAAGGGTAATCCGGGACGGCAAAGAGATAACCACATCTCCCGAGAATGTAAAACCCGGTGAGACTATAGTAATTCGCCCCGGCGAGCGCATACCCCTTGACGGACAGATAATCGAGGGCAACACGACTGTAAATACCGCGGCGCTTACAGGCGAATCCGTACCCCGCGACTGTCTAGTGGGCGAAAGCGTATACAGCGGCTCCGTCAATATGACTTGTGTGATACGAGTGCAGGTTACAAGCGGCTATGCAGAGAGCACAGTCGTAAAAATACTTGACCTTGTGGAGAATTCGGGCAGTCGCAAGGCAAAGGTCGAGAACTTCATAACGCGCTTTGCGAGATACTATACACCTATAGTCGTAATAGGCGCAGTGCTCCTCGCTGTTATCCCTCCCCTGCTTATCGACGGGCAATGGGCACAATGGGTCAACCGCGCGCTCACATTCCTGGTAATATCGTGTCCCTGTGCGCTTGTAATATCTGTTCCGCTGACATTCTTTGGTGGCATAGGCGGCGCATCGAAAAACGGTATACTCATAAAGGGTTCAAATTACCTCGAAGCCCTATCCAAGGTCAATATCGTAGCATTCGACAAAACGGGTACGCTCACCCACGGAAGCTTCAATGTGACTGCAGTCCACCCGAGAACGATATCGGAGGCACAGTTGCTCGATATTGCGGCACTGTCGGAATCGTCTTCAAACCATCCCATAGCGGAATCGATAATCCGTTCTCACGGCGGTCATATAGACACCTCAAGAATCGGCTTCATCGAAGAAATAGCAGGACAGGGCATAAAAGCAATAATCGACGGAAAGACGGTGCTTGCAGGCAACGGAAAGCTTTTATCCGATGCAGGTGTACAATGGCATGGCTGTTCAACCCATGTCGGGACAACTATACACATCGCAATAGACGGCGTGTACTGTGGGCACATAGTGATATCCGACGAGGTAAAGGCAGATTCCGGGGAAGCGATTTCCCGCTTAAAGAAAATGGGCATAGCGAAGACCGTAATGCTCACGGGAGATGCGGATAAGGTCGGAAAAGCTGTCGGCGAACAGCTTGGGTTTGACGAGGTGTATACGGAGCTTTTGCCCACAGGCAAGGCGGAAATAGTCGAAAGGCTATTGGATGAGAAGCCCTCAGATTCGACGTTTGCATTCGTGGGTGACGGTATAAACGACGCGCCCGTGCTTGCACTTGCAGACGTGGGAATTGCCATGGGTGCTTTGGGAAGCGATGCGGCAATCGAAGCCGCGGACATAGTGCTTATGGAAGATAAACCCTCTAGGCTGCCTCTTGCGATAAGCATAGCAAAAAAGACAATAGCTATCGCCAAGCAGAACATAGTATTTGCTCTGGGAATAAAACTTATAGTGCTCGCATTAGGTGCGTTGGGAATCGCGGATATGTGGATGGCGGTGTTCGCCGACGTCGGAGTTTCGGTGCTTGCCATACTTAACGCCATGAGGGCACTCAGACAAGGGGAGTAATCTCCTTTTTTCTTGCTACCTAACAGCTTTTCGCACTATATCGATACTAACAAAAGGGCGGTCTCCCGTCCTTTTGCTTTGTTTGATGTTACTCTCAAATATCTTTGACGTGCCTGCACAGTGCGCTAAAGCTCTCTGTGCTTATGTCGTGTTCGATCTTGCACGCATCGGTAAACGCGGTATTCTCGCTTACTCCGAGTTTAATCAGAAAACTTGCAAGGAGCTGATGCCTCTCAAACATGCAGTGTGCGATTTGATAGCCCGCATCGGTAAGCTCTATTGTGCCGCCGATCTTCATGCTTATGTAATCGTTCTCGCGAAGCAGTTTCATAGCGTGGCTTACGCTAGGCTTAGTGACGCCCAGCTCATTTGCGATATCTATCGAGCGCACAACGCCGTTTCTCTGCTTCAATATGTGGATACATTCGAGATAATCCTCGATAGACTCGTTAATCTGCATGTAACGCCCTCCACTGACTCGATATTAGCATTATGATATGGTTTTATCAAGCGTATTCCGATATCCGTTCAAAAACTCGGGCCGCGCTTAACTCAAAGCTAATTCCGAGTAAACAGACAAAATCCGTATCAAAGCCGATAAAACGTGGGTGGGCGATTTTTGTAAACTCAAATAAAACGGCGACAAAAAGGCTCGCATTTTAACCTGCAAGCCCCTTAAGCTTATTCTTGTCTGCAAGCTCTATTTTGCCGCGGCTGAGCTTGACTATACCCTCAGACTGAAAGTACTTGAGCATTCTCGTCACGACTTCACGCGCCGTACCCATGTGGTTGGCTATCATCTCGTGGGTTATGTTGAGTATATCGCTACCTTCAAGTATGTTCTCCTGCTCCAGAAACTGCGCAAGACGCTTGTCGAAGCTCTTCCAAAGCACTTGTTCTATGAGCCATATTACCTCTGAAAGTCTGCTCGCCATGAGCTCGTTGGTGTAGTTTGCGACTGCGGCGCTTTCGTCCATTACGGATTTATAGACAAGCGGAGGTATCACCCAAAGTTCCGTGTTCTTCTCCGTCTCTATAATCAAGTCAAACTGCAGGCTCTTCATTATGCATGAGGCGGAAAAAAGACATATATCGCCTTCAAACAGTCTGAAAACAGTCATCTCCTTGCCCTCATCCGAAGCGATTTTGGCCCTAAGTTGGCCCGACTTAATTACAAACAGCCCCACGCAGTCTTGGGAGCCGTTATGCAGTATCGTACCGCTCTTATAAACCCTTGCAACCGCTGAGCTTTCCAGTTTTTCGCGTTCTGATTGCGTTATATTGCCCCAAAACGGAAAGTACTCTGCCAACGATGCCATGCAAATCACCTCGATTTCATTATATATGCCTCGCTATACTTGTCAAGCAAACGCGCTTGCGCTACCTGACTCTACCATGCGTAGATTGTATGTGACTTATGTTTGCAATACACTGTGTTTGGAGGTGATGCTATGAAATCCGGATTCAGTCCCATAGATATGAAGTCGTTTCCGATGGCCGAGGAGTTCTATTATTACACCCAAATAGCCCCGACAAGCTACTCCATAACACTCGATATTGATGTCACCGAAACAAAAAATGCACTCAAAGAGAGTGGCCTAAAATTCTTCCCGGCGTACATGTACTTGGTATCGCGAGGTATAGCCAATCGCCCCGAGCTCAGAGTCGCCGTGCTCGACGGTACGCTCGGTCATTACGACTTCTTAAACCCATGCTACCCACAGCTCAACAAGAAAACACTCACAACGTCCCTGCTGTTTACTGAGTACGACCCGTCATTCAGAGCTTTTTACGAGGCGTACTGCAACGACACAAGGCTCTACGGAGATAGCACGGGTATACTCACCAAAAAGGGTATACCGCCAAAAAACGGCTTTGTGATATCGTGCATACCTTGGTTTACGTTTAAAAGCTTCAGCCTGCACAATCACGGCATAAAGGACTACTATTTCCCGTCGTTTGAAGCAGGGGCTTTCAGACATGAGGACGACCGCATATTGATGCCGCTCTCTGTGACTGCGCACCATGCGACCACGGAGGGCATACACCTAAATCTGTTTTTTGACGAGCTTAACGAGTTTTTATCCAATCCCAAGCTCTGGATATATGACTGACTGCTTGTAAATCTATACTCTTTCCGTCTCGAGACGCTGTGTGAGCGCATCAAGGTTTTCTATCGTCTTGACATCGAAAAAGTGCTCTATCTTCTCCACCTCCGTAAGCTCATCCTCACTGTTGTTGAGTACCTTGAGAAATCTTTCGAGCACGCTGTGTCTGTACATGAGATATGCGCCGGCTTCTCTGCCCTTGTCCGTGAGCCTTACGTCAGCATATCTCTGAGAATCGACATAGCCCGTGAGCGCAAGCTGTTGAACTATCTTTGTCGCCGACGAGGGCTTTACATGGAGCTTTGTGGCAAGCTCTCCTATCCTCACGGTCTCACTCACACAAAGCGACCTGCATATCATCTCGAGGTAGTCCTCCATCGCCGGCGTAAGCTCCGCCCTCTCCTTGTATTGATAGCCCTTTAGCGTATAGAACCCGTTTTTATCTCCCATATCTACCCCCATGTTTTTGCGGTAACAGTTAAAAGAGCCCCCGCATAATATGAAGCATACAAAATTTTCCTTATCCTAAATCTATTGTTTGGAGGCTACATTTATGAACGTTGAAAAGACCTTGTCGTGTCTCGCTCCGGGGGAAAAGGCAGTCGTAAAAGAGCTCAGCACACAGGGCTGTATGAGGCGCAGATTCCTCGATATAGGTCTGATAGAGGATACCCCTGTAGAATGCATAGGCCGTAGCCCCGCAGGTGATCCGTCGGCATATCTGATTAGGGGTGCCGTCATTGCGATAAGAGCTGAAGACTCTGCAAGTATAAAGCTGGCATAACGGAGGTGTTATGGGTCTAACAAGGAACGCTGTAGGTATCGGCGCGATCGATTCCGGCCTTATCATACGAAAGCAGTCTGAAGACGACAGAGTGATAGCGCTTGCAGGCAACCCGAATGTGGGTAAAAGCACCGTATTTAACAGTCTCACTGGAATGAACCAGCATACAGGCAACTGGCCCGGAAAGACCGTCACCAATGCCCAAGGTTACTGCAAGAGCCGCAGAAATCAGTATGTGATGGTAGATATTCCCGGTACCTACTCGCTGTTTGCGCACTCGACGGAGGAGGAGGTCGCAAGGAACTTTATATGTTTTGGCGACCCTGATGCCGTCGTGGTAGTGTGCGACGCTACCTGCTTAGAGCGCAATCTCAATCTCGTGCTTCAGACCATAGAGATATCGCCAAACGTCGTAGTCTGCGTGAATCTCATGGATGAGGCAAAGCGTAAACACATTTCTATCGACCTTAAACAAATCTCTCGACTTCTCGGTGTGCCCGTCGTGGGAACAATCGCAAGAAAGCGCAGCACGCTCGATTCGCTTTTGACTGCAATCGACGGAGTTGTCGAAAACACACGCAGTACAGCACCCACACTCGTGACCTACCCACGCGAGATCGAAGATGCAATATCAACTATAGCTCCCGTCATAGACGAGCTCGTATCGGGACGCATAAGCAGCAGATGGCTGAGTCTCCGACTTCTCGACAGTGACGAGTCGCTTGTAAACGAGATAAGCGCCTATTTCGGAGAATCGTTTTTACATGACGAGAGACTGCAGAAGACCATCGAGAAAGTGCGGACGACGCTTCTCGAGCACGGAGTAAGCTCCGATAAGCTCAAGGACATGATAGTGTCAAGCATAGTTAAGAAGGCTCAAAGCATATGCGAATGCTCCGTGACGTATGCCTCATCCGCTTACAACAAGCGCGACAGGCAAATCGACAGCTTCCTAACGAGCAAATGGACCGGATATCCCGTAATGCTCATTTTATTGTGTCTGATATTTTATCTGACGATAACGGTCGCCAATTATCCGTCGGAGCTTATCGCAAAGGGGCTGGCTTGGGTACAGGATAGACTAAGTGAGCTGTTTGTCGCACTTGGCTCACCCCAATGGCTGCATGACGTCGTGGTGCTGGGCATTTACCACGTACTTGCCTGGGTCGTTTCGGTAATGCTTCCCCCTATGGCGATATTCTTCCCGATGTTTACTTTGCTTGAAGACGTGGGCTATCTTCCGAGAATTGCATATAATCTCGATAAGCCCTTTAGGATGTGTAATGCGTGCGGCAAACAGGCGCTGACCATGTGCATGGGCTTTGGCTGTAACGCCGCAGGTATAGTCGGCTGTAGGATAATAGATTCCCCGCGCGAAAAGCTCCTTGCGATACTCACGAATAATTTCGTCCCCTGCAACGGCAGATTCCCTACGCTAATAGCTATAATCTCAATGTTCTTTGTGGGTACTGCGTGCGGCTTCTTTCCCTCTTTACTCTCCGCTGTAATTCTCACCTGTGTGATAGTGCTGGGTATCGCGATGACGTTTTTCTCAACAAAGTTACTGTCAAGCACTATACTCAAGGGTGTACCCAGCTCGTTTACACTTGAGCTTCCTCCGTACAGAAAGCCGCAGATAGGCAAGGTCATTGTCCGCTCACTCCTCGACAGGACGCTGTTTGTACTTGCAAGGGCGGTCGCTGTCGCAGCTCCTGCCGGATTGATAATATGGATCGCGGCAAACGTGTCTGTGGGCGATGCCAGTATACTGTCTCACTGTGCAGACTTCTTCGACCCTTTTGCGAGGCTCATGGGCCTGGACGGCGTAATACTCATAGCATTTGTACTCGGTTTACCCGCAAACGAAATTGTCGTGCCGATAATAATAATGGCATACATGGCTCAGGGTAGTCTGTTGGAGCTCGACAGTATAGCTCAGATGCGCGACCTTTTCATTGCAAACGGCTGGACTTGGGTGACTGCGGTTTGTACGATGCTATTCTCTCTCATGCATTGGCCCTGTACTACGGCGTTGCTCACAATAAAGAATGAGACAGGAAGTATCAAATGGACTGCTGTGGCGTTCCTTCTGCCAACATTGTTCGGTATACTCTCATGTATGCTGGTCTCAGGTATGGCGAGGCTATTCGGTATCGGCTGACGGTTGGTATATTTTAATGCACGCGGCTTTTATAGCAGCAGATATCTACAATATTCGCCCGGAATAGGGTATAATGATGTCGAAACATAAAGTTTTAAGGAGCAGTTATGGATTACGCAAAAGAATCATTAAGATTACATGGCGAATGGAAGGGCAAGATAGAGGTCGTTGCGACCGTTCCCGTTGCTACAAAGGACGATCTTTCGCTGGCTTATACGCCCGGTGTAGCACAGCCGTGTCTTGAGATACAGAAGAATATTGAGAAGTCATACGAACTTACTCGCAGGCACAACCTCTGTGCTGTCATAACCGACGGAAGTGCCGTTTTGGGTTTGGGCGATATAGGTCCAGAAGCCGGTATGCCCGTCATGGAGGGAAAGTGCGTACTGTTTAAGTCATTCGGCGGAGTGGATGCGTTCCCTCTTTGTATAAAGACGCAGGATGTCGACGAATTTGTCAACGCCGTTTACCTCATTTCGGGAAGTTTCGGCGGCATAAACCTCGAGGACATATCAGCGCCCCGTTGTTTTGAAATCGAGAGAAAGCTCAAGCAGAAGTGCGACATACCGATTTTTCACGACGATCAGCACGGTACGGCGATCATCACACTCGCAGGACTTACAAACGCGTTGAAAGTCGTAGGCAAGCGCAAGGAGGACGTCAAGGTAGTTACCTCGGGCGCAGGCGCCGCAGCCGTGTCCATCGTAAAGCTATTGCTCTCGGCGGGCTATCGTAACATAACCATGTGCGACAGAAACGGAATCATCTATTCCGGCCGAGAAAAGGGCATGAACTGGATAAAAGAAGAGATGGCCCAGGTCACAAATCCCGAGGGCAAAAGGGGAACTCTTGCTGACGCACTCGTGGGCGCAGACGCATTCATAGGTGTATCGGCACCCGACATGGTGACAACCGATATGGTAAAGACGATGGCGAAGGACTCCATAATATTTGCCTGTGCCAACCCCACGCCCGAGATATTTCCCGACGAAGCAAAGGCAGGCGGGGCGAGGGTAATCTCAACAGGCAGGAGTGACTTCCCCAATCAGATAAACAACGTGCTCGCATTTCCCGGAGTATTCCGAGGGGCTTTTGATGTCCGTGCAAGCGACATAAACGAGGAAATGAAGATGGCCGCCGCGCAGGCGCTCTCGTCCTTGATAAGCGATGACGAACTCAACGAAGAGTACATAATCCCCAAGGCCTTCGACCCCAGAGTAGGCAAGGCCGTTGCCGAGGCGGTAGCGGAAGCCGCAAGACGCACGGGCGTTGCAAGAATCTAATAGCGTCACAAGTAACAGTAAGGGGGTGTTTTCACACCCTTTTTTAATGCTTATAGCCGCATAACGCGCTTACTCACTCTGATACTTGGCGACAAATGGGCACACGAGCTTTCCGCGCGAGAATGCCGCCAAAAGTACGAATGCCACCGTACCTGCGGAGCACACTATCATATCCGTCATGGTGTCGATTATACCTACATCGATATAGCCGCCCGTCCAAAGCTCTTCGCCGTTTATCATAACTGACTCGATATCAGAAATTACAGGCGGTATCGACATATCTCCTCCCAAGAGATATGAACTGAAGTTGGTTATCATCGTATCCCACTGCATATCCGTGCCCAAAAGCATGTCCGCCGAATACTCAAATATCTCCCATACCGCGGCAAAGCTCATTGAAATTGCAAACGCAGATACGCACTTCAGCAGAAACGAATGCTTTTGATTCTGCTTGTCCGATAAATCGGGCAGCGCAAAGCCTATAGCCGCACCTATAAAGCCGCTGTACGTGTGCAGTATATCGTCGAAACACGGAATTATAAAATAGAGCCTATGTACGCTTCCGAAAAGCGGCCCTATACAAAAAAGCATACACATTATCTCCATTACACCTGAGAAGTGTATCCTAAAGAGCCATTCTGCTATATATGGCAATGCATAAAGCACCATCGAAATAGCACAAAGCATAACATCCTGCCCCGTGCCACTAAACGTCGAGGCTATGAGCGAATAGACTGCAAATATCTCAAGTGCAATGAATACCGCAAGCGAATACCACGTCTTGCCAACGAAACGACCTCTACGCCGCATTTTGACTACGGCACTGTCGCTCGTGCTGTTTGTATGAGCCAAATCAGATCCCTCCATAATCATTGTAATACTCTTATACTATGCACATTGTGTCAAATTCGCATTGTACGAATAAGGGGGATTATAACACACATTGCAACAGTTTTAGCATTTCCCCAAAATATAAAAATAGACCTGCAGTTTTGCTTGCATCAATATCGATTCCCGCAAAAAGCGTTTATACTTGCCGTATACGAGTTTTGGTGGTAGATTGGTATGTCTGCGTTGTCCGAATTTCATTGCTGTGTTTGCATAGGCATATGTGGACAAAACCTTTGACTTTAACTTTGTTTATTGGAGAGACCTATGAAATTTGATTCTATTATATTCGACCTCGACGGTACTTTGTGGGATTCTACGAAGAACGTAACCATATCGTGGAACGACACCTTTGAAAAAATGGGGTTGAGCTACAGGATAACCCCGGATGACCTGACGCGGAGCATGGGCATGACAATGTATGCTATTGCCGAAAAACTATTCACATTCTGTGACAAGAAAGAAGCCCACGAGCTCATGGATATGCTTTGTATAACGGAAAGGGAGTACTTAAGCATACACGGCGGAAAGCTTTATGGGGGAGTTGTTGAGACGCTGTCCGAGCTCAGAAAAACCCACAGGCTGTTTATCGTAAGCAACTGTCAGCTCGGCTATATAGAGACGTTTCTCGACGCTCACAAGCTCTATGACTACTTTGAGGCGACAGATTGCTGGGGACGCACATTAGTGCACAAGGGAGAGACGAATCGCATGCTCATAGAGCGCAATGGTCTAAAATCGCCTGTGTACGTCGGAGACACCCAGGGGGATTACGAGTCAGCGGTGTACGCAAAAATACCTTTTGTGTGGGCGCGCTACGGCTTCGGGGAGCCAAGTGGCTACAACTACGTTATAGACAGATTTTCACAGCTTCTCGATATCGTAAAGGACTAAAAATGGGGCATACACCCCATTATTTTCTATTCTGCCAAAACTCATCCACTCTTTTTCCGACTTCTGATGGGCTTACCCTCTCTGCGTGGCTCCAATGGGACGGGAAAAGTTCCCTGTAGTCGGGGCGCATGAATCGCGAGTCAACGAGTATCGCCGCACCCTTATCCGTAGGTGTTCTTATCAGCCGTCCTGCCGCCTGCATCACTTTTATAAAGCCGGGTATCTGATAGGCATATGAGAACCCGTTTTCGGCGTTTTTGTCGTGATAGTCCCTTATTATATCCCTCTGCATACATATCTGAGGCAGACCTACACCTACTACCGCCACGCCTATGAGCCTCTCGCCTGCAAGGTCTATGCCCTCGCCGAATATTCCGCCCATTACCGCAAGTCCCACTATAGTAGTGTCGTTGCCCTCCTTAAACTGCGAAAGGAATGCTTCCCTTGCCACCTCGTCCATATCGCTCGACTGTACTCTGCAATCTATCCCCATGCCCGAAAGCATATCAGCGGCTTCCCTCATATATGCATACGACGGAAAATAGACGAGATAGTTGCCAGTGCGCTTTGAGAAGAATCCGCAGAGCGCTCTGCACAGCTCCGGCATAGTGCGACCTCTGCCCTTGTACGTTGTATCCAAAGGCACTATGTACAATCCGAAATTTTCTCTCGGGAATGCGCTTGCAATGTCGAGTATGTCCGCTTCATCTGCGCCCAAAAGCCGTTTATAGTACGAAAACGGCGTGAGCGTTGCGGAAAAGAACACGACGCTCCTCATATTCTTGTATGCCTCTTTAAGCCGCACGCTCGGGTCGAGGCATCTTATCCCAAGCGCAAGCCTGCCGTAAGAGAGCTCTGCGGTGATGGCATAAGTCTCGTCTTTTGTTTCGAGCAATTCGAGAAAGAACCTAAGCGGAAAATACGCGTCGGCGAAGTACTTGCCGAGATTCTTTGAAAGCCCGTCCTCTATCATCCCTTCAAGTTTGCTCAAAAGTGTATTTAAGCTCTTTTTTAGCTCTTCATCGAGTGCCTCTAACACCCTCGAATCGACGGCGGCTTCTGTAAGTAAGAGCTTTATCTTCTTCAATGCCGCCAATACGTTCTTAAGTGCGGTCGCAAGCTTTTTTACGGATTTATCTTTGTTTCCCTTTAGCTCCCTCGATAGATTTCTAAGTGCCGTCTCCTCGATTTCCTCCGAGAACATATACCTTGCCCTGTCTACGAGATTGTGCGCCTCATCTACGAGCAATGAATACTCTCCCGGCGAATCGAAAAACGGCTTTATCATCGCACGGGGGTCGAAAGCATAGTTATAGTCGCCTATGATACAATCCGAAAGCTCAGCTATCGTGAACATGAACTCATGCGGACATATCGTATACTTCTCCGAGAGCGTCCGCACGAGTGCCTCGTCCACCACTCCGCAGGCAGGTATTTTTTTCAGTGCCTTTTCCTGCCTCTCGTAAAAGCCCTTTGCATACGGGCAGGTCTCCGGCTCACAAACGACACCTTCCGGATTTGGGCACAGCTTCTCCTTTGACGAGAGTACGACCGCGCGTATCTTTGCCCCGGCATTGACACAGTCTGTAACCGTCTGTGCGGCGACCCTGCGTATCGTGTTTCTCGCAGTGAGATAGAATATCTTCTCGCAATATCCCCTCGACCACGCCTTAAGCGTCGGAAACAGCGTTGAAATCGTCTTGCCTATTCCTGTAGGCGCGTTTGCAAGCAATAGCTTCCCGCTCTCAACGGCATGATAGACGTCTCTCATAAGCTGTCTCTGCCCAATACGCTTGGTATCGTACGGAAATCCGAGCTTCTCCACGCTCTTTTTTGCCCTGTCCACCCTTCGTCTCAGTGCTTCAAGCCTCGCCGCATATACGCTGAGTGCCGATTTGAGCCAATCAGAGAGCTCCTCTGCCGTATAATCAAAAGTCAGCTCTTTCGCATCCTCGTCTACGAGCGATACGTACACCACGCGGACCGTTATCGTTTCGAGGCCCTTAAGCTCGCTGTAGATGGCGGCATAGCACTTTGCCTGTGCAAGATGGGCACTGCTTGGCTCCGCTATCTCATCGACATTTCTGTATGTGGTCTTGACCTCTTCGACTATGCAACTGTACTCGTCCTCTATAAGTCCGTCCATTCGCCCCGAAAGCACGAAGCGCGAGCTCTTTGTCTCGTATGTGTATTCAAGCGCAACCTCGCTCTTATACGCACTTCCCCTGTTTTGCTGCCTGAGCTTATGGTAATGCATACCGAGCTGTGCGCGCTCTTTTGTAAACGACGAAGACACCAAATCCTCCGGGTGAAACATTGACTCGGCAAATTCTCTTATAGGAACATTTACAAGCACTTTTTCCATATGGGGATTATATCACACAACCACTGCGAGAGTTATATTCACGGCGAACCGAGAAAGTCCGCTTGCTCACAAACCATACAACAGGCGTGAGTACTATCGAAATTGTTTTAACATTGCATTGATGACGAAGTATTAATACTATATAATTATGTCAATTGGAATCTGATTTTTTTTATTTTTGATAAATCGTAATATCGTTGGTTGTACAAGTAAATATTCTGTGCGGACTATGCGCAGGGTAACCATGCGTCAAATCGTATATACAAGCTTGAGGTGCATAATGAGACACATAGACGAACTTATTAGGGATATTCGTGACGGCACGTTCGACGCACAGCTCACTTCACTGTACGGAGGAGATTTCTTCGAGCAACGCAACCGTTATCTCCATCTGCTGTTTACATTTTCCAAAAGGGTGCCCGAATGCACAAAGGTGGCTCTTATATCGTCGCCGTGCAAGGTCGACCTTTTAGGGGGATACGAAGCCCGTCAGTCCGACAAAGCCGTCACTATGGCCGCAAACGTCGATTGCATAGGCATCGCCGCCAAACTTCCTGCACGGAATGTGTTGTTCCGATCGTTGGGCTTCCCCATGATGAACATGAATCTCGACGGTTTTTTACGCAGAAGGCAGGAAGCACATTCGCCGCGGGCAATAATCAGGGGCATCTACTCGCGCTTTAATTACCTCGGGTATAATGTCGGCGGCATGGCACTTTTCACCCATTCCGGTATAACCTCCGGCGCAGGGCTTTCATCATCTACATCAGTAAGCGTGCTTATGGCGATGGCTATGAATGTGCTATATAACGATTCATCTATATCCACGGACGAGCTTTATCGAATTACGCATTGGGTTGAGAACAACTGCTTTATGAAGTCTTAGAGCGTGCTTGAACATATCGCTATCACAAACGTAGGTCTGCTCGCGCACGATTTCATTGATGGTGACTCGCCAATCGTTACGCCATTGGATTTCAACTTTGAGAAGCACGGCTACACATTGCTCGTAGTCACTCCGCCCTCTAACTATCGCTGTGCAGACAGCGATTACAATGCCGTGTTTGATGATTTTAGGCTTGTATCGAGTTTTTTCGGCGTAGAAAGCCTCGCCGATGTAAGAGAAGACGAATTTGTTCGAGCTATCCCCGATCTAAGGCCACCGTTTATGACAGGGCAATAATAAGGGCAATGCACTATTACGACGAAAACAGGCGTGTAGATGAGCTGTGCGGCACCTCCGCAATGGACGACACGGAAGGCGTATTGCGCGCAATCAACGGGTCGGGCGAATCCTCTTTCACAATGCTTCAAAACGGCTATCCGCCCAATCCTGCGGAGCGCACACTCTCACTGGTGTATTGCATATCCAAGCAAATGCCCGGCAACAAAGGCGCGCAGAGGATACACGGCAGCGGCTTTGCGGGGCGTCTGCTCGCCGTAGTGCCCAACGGTATTCTCGGGGAGTATATGTGTCGCATGAACAGCACGTTTGAGCGCAACTGTTGCCTGCCTGTAAGTGTACGTAAAGGCGCATTTGAGTTGACCGAATAAAATGCTTTAACACTAAAACAGCAAAGGGACGGATGACGCCCCTCTTTCTCTTTCAAATATGCATTTATCATTTAGCGGAGTCGCATTTGCCGCGCATGGAACAATCGCTGCATCCCGAGCAATTACAGTCCTTTTTCCTTACCGCCCTGACAATACAGTACACGCAGTACGCCACTATTATGACGGCAATTGCAACAAACAGTCCGGTCATATTCCCGTATACGCACATCGAACCTATCTGATATACCAGCAAAGCCATGAGGTAAGCTATACCTATTTGATAGAGCACCGCAAACGCGGTGTACTTGCGGCTCGAAAGTTCCCTTCTCATAGTCGCCACGGCGGCTACGCAAGGCGTGTACAAAAGCACGAAAACAAGGAAGCTCAATGCCGTCAACGTGTCGAAACTTCCGCCCATTGCCGAGAACACATCTACGCTCGCCGCGTTTGCCGCAAATCCGTAGAATACGGCCATTGCCGAAACCACGGCTTCCTTTGCGATAAGTCCGCACAAGAGTGCAACTGCCGCCTGCCAGAATCCAAAGCCCAAAGGCTTGAATACGGGAGCAATATACGTACCTATTCTGCCCAAAATGCTCGTTGCTTCGTTATCTGTCATAGACAGTGTGAAATCAAAGTTCATGAGGAACCAGAGTATTACGCTCATTGCAAAAATAAGCGTACCTGCCTTCTCTAAGAAGTGCTTGACCTTTTCCCAGACATTGAGGAGCGTATTTTTCATGGAGGGCAATCTATATGGCGGAAGCTCTATGAGGAACTTCGCGGACTCCGGCTTAAACAGCGTCTTCTTGAACACGAGTCCCGACACTATGCCTACGAGTATGCCTAACAGGTACAGCCCGATTATAACGATTCCCGCATATCTGCCGAAGAACGCACCTGCCATAAGCAAGTATACAGGCAGTTTTGCAGAACAGCTCATAAAGGGCAGGAGCAGTATCGTCATACTCTTATCCTTCTCGTTCTCCATGGTCCTTGCGCCCATCGTGGCAGGTACCGTACACCCGAAGCCCATGAGCAGAGGTATGAAGCTCTTTCCGCTGAGTCCGAAGCGCCTCATCGGTCTATCCATAATAAACGCTATGCGGCTCATATAACCCGAATCCTCGAGTAAAGATAAGAAAAAGAACAGCAACGCTATCTGCGGCAGGAATGTGAGTACGCCGCCCACGCCGGTTATAATGCCGTCACACACGAGCCCTATAAACCAACCGGGAGCTTCTACCGCATCGAGTGCGCTCGCCACAGCAGGGTTTATAACTTTGTCTATGAGTGCACCGATTGAGTCGCTCAGCCATGCGCCGAATGTTGAGAACGTAAGCGCAAATATCGCGAGCATTATGAGTATGAACAAGGGGATAGCAAGGAACTTATTCGTCAAAACCCTATCGATTTTGTCGCTCGTCTGCGCATCCGCCGTGCCCTTTTTTCTGCTTACCGCATCCGATACCGCGCTGTCTATATACGAATACCTACAGCTTGCAATCATCGTCTCGCTGTCCTTCAGCATGACAGAAGCCTCTGCGTACTCAATTACAAGCTTATCTACCTTAGCCGCATCCTCTTCGCTCAGCTCAAGCGCTTCTATGACGAGTTCATCTTTTTCGAGCGTCTTTATCTCCGCCCAATGGAGCTTTAAACCAGCCTTCTGTACATAAGGGGCTATCACCTCGCCTATCCTATGATGGTAGACGTGTGTAAACGAATCGTAAATATCGTCGGGTTCGATGTTAAAGCCCTCGTGGAGCTTCAAATGAGCCGCCTGTATGACCTTCTGAGCCGATATGATGAGCTCGGATATTCCCTGACCCGTGCGCGCGCTTATTGGTACCACGGGTACGCCAAGCGTCTTAGAGAGCTTTTCGCAGTCTATGGTGTTTCCCATGCGTTCGACCTCGTCCATCATGTTGAGCGCGATTACCATGGGCACCTCGAGTTCCATGAGCTGTATCGTCAAATACAAATTACGCTCAAGATTCGTACCGTCGATTATGTTGACGATTATATCAGGCTTTTCTTTTACGATGTAATCCCTCGACACGATTTCCTCCATCGTGTGCGGTGACAATGAGTATATTCCTGGCAAGTCTACGAGCGTCATCTCGTGACCCATAGTGCAGAGTCCGCTTCCGCAGTTCCTTCTCCTTACGCTCTTTACTTTGCCCTCTTTTTTTTCCACGGTAACTCCGGGCCAGTTGCCCACTGTTGCCCTTGAGCCCGTCATAGCATTAAATAACGTGGTCTTGCCGCAGTTGGGGTTTCCCACAAGCGCAAGCTTAACGGGTCTGTCATCGTCCGACACCTCTGAGACGCAGGCCTGCTTGCCTGAACCCGTCTCGCAGGGTCTCTTAAACTTCAAAAACTGCTTTGTAAGCTTTGCCGCTCTCTCGTGCTCATGCTCGTCTGATTTATCTTCGTGCATGATGGCCTCGAGCATCTCCCTGCCCTGTGCCTCGCGCTTTTTTGAGTATTCCTTCCATTCCGCCAAAAGACTCTCGCGCTCGTCGTCGTACATTATGACGATTTTTTCCGCATCCTCGCGTCTTATAGACAAAGAAAATCCACGCATGCTTATCTCTATAGGGTCGCCCATAGGTGCGATTCGCTTCACCTTTATGTCGGTGTATGGAACCATGCCCATGTCTATAAGTCTGCGTCTAAGAGCCTTGTGCGTGGTATTTATTGCATATATGCACCCGGATTCACCCGGGTTAAGCTGTGAAAGCGTCCTGCGATCCATGCTGCCTCCCATGGTTAGTTGTGTCTAACTCTGTTTGTACTATATCATAAATGTATAGCTTGTCAACACAATTAATTCCGGGTTCGGCCTGATTTTTACTTGTAGAAAACATTCCCTCCTATGAATTCGCGCAGTATCGATGTGGGCGGTATCTCGTCCTCAACGTCTGCGTCCATGAAGTAGTTTAGAAACTTAACTATGTTCCTCGCCCTGCAAAAATACTTGCTCTCAGGCTTTACCTCGAGAAGCAGAGGATAGACATACTTTTTGAGCACGCTTATCTCGTAGTGCAGTGTCGTGTTGAATATTATGTCGGCATTCTCCTGATAGGGGAATATCCAACGTTCTTCGCCTCGCCTTACGGACTGCCACATCGAAAGCGTCTGCTCCATGGGTGCATTCCTCGTCTGATAGTCGCGCACAAGCCGCCTCAACAGCCTGACGTCCGTGGTCTTTATCCTGTTGTGGTCGTCGAGGTTCATCGTCGGCAATGCGCTCACATAAACCCTCAAAATCTTGTTTTGGTCTATGTCGTCTGATATAAGCAACGGATTAAGGCCGTGTATGCCTTCTATTATTATGGGCTGATCGGAATGAAGCTTATATATATCTCCCTCGGGTGCGCGCTTGCCCGTTTTAAAGTCAAACTTAGGCACGAGCGTCTCCCTGCCGTCAAGAAGTGACTCGAGGTCGGCGTTAAATCTCTCTATGTCGAGAGTGTTTATGTGCTCAAGGTCCTTTTCGCCGTGCTCGTTTGCGGGTATCTTATCTCGGTCAATATAGTAATTGTCGAGCGACAGCATAACCGGGTCGAGTCCAAGTACCCTCAACTGCGTTGCTATTCTGTTTGCACTCGTAGTCTTTCCCGAAGACGACGGGCCCGCAATCATTAGTGCCTTTGCACCCCTAGCTGCGGCGGCGTCCGCGATATTCGCGTATGCCCTCTCATGGAGTGCCTCGTTTACGCGTATAAGCTCGTGTATGGAACCGTTTTGCACCCTTCTGTTGAGCTCTACGGCGCATGAACAGTTCATCAGTTTGCCCCATTTGTCGCTCTGCGCATAAACCTGTGCGAGCTTGGGTCTGTCGGCATACTCGGCCGGAATCGTCGGGTCTTCGTGGTCGGGCATGAGCAGCACTACGGCATTATTAAGCCTATGAATGTCGAATACCTTGACATACGAAGTCGACGGCGCCATCTCCCCATAGAAGTAGTCCGTATACCCATTTGCCATGTACACGTCGAAATAGCTGAATCTACGCCACTTGAGCAGTTCTGCCTTGTCCTTTTGTCCATCCGTTGTAAATAATTCGAGCGCATCGTTTATGCTGAGGCGTTTTCTGTCGAGACTAATATCCTCCTCGATAAGCCTGCGACACTCCTGCTTGAGCGAATCGATATCCCGCTCCGTAAGGTCGCATTCATTTGATATGGTTATATAGAGCCCGTTTCCCATGGAGTATCTGACGTATACCCTCGCCTTTGGGAACAGCTTCCTCATAGCCATTATAAACACAAACAGTAGAGTCCTCTCGTAAACCGCCTGACCCTCCAAATCATTGTACCTAAGCAATGTTATGTTGGATTCCTTGTGAGGAGTATACTTGAGATTGAATACCTCGCCGCCCATCTGCGCCGCAAGCGGTCTATCCAAAAGGCTGTCGCTCTCGATTCCAAGCTTACCTATTGCATCGAGTATGCTTTCGCCCCTCTGTATTTCGATTTCTCTGCCCTCAAGATTAAGCTTCATCACAACTCCTTCAATCGGTTATTTGTGTGTTCTGGAGCGCCGCATACTTGCCGTTTTTGTTCATCAGTTCCTGATGCGTACCCCTTTCTGAGATTCCCTCGTCGTCTATTACCACGATTTCGTCGGCGTTTCTGATTGTAGAAAGCCTATGTGCTATAACGAGCGTAGTCCTGCCCTTCGACAATCTGTCAAACGCAACTGTTATCTTCGCCTCGGTAGCCGAATCCAGAGCGCTCGTCGCCTCATCCAGTATAAGTATCTGAGGATTCTTCAAGAATATTCTCGCTATCGAGACCCTCTGCTTCTGTCCTCCCGAAAGCATAACTCCCCTCTCGCCTACCGCTGTATCATAGCCGTTTGGCATCGACATAATGTCGTCATGTATCTCTGCGAGCTTTGCCGCCTGGATTATCTCCTCATCTGTGGCATCCATGCGCCCGTAGCGTATGTTTTCCCTTATCGTATCGGCAAACAAGAACACATCCTGCTGTACTATGCCTACACTCCTACGCAGCGAGCTCAACGTGAGGCTCTTTATATCTTTGCCGTCTATTGTAATCTTACCGTCGATTGCCTCGTAAAACCTCGGTATAAGGTGACATATCGTGGTCTTTCCTCCGCCCGACGGACCTACCAAAGCGAGCGTCTTTCCCGCGGGGATATCGAGGTAGACATGGTTTAGTACCTTTTTCTCGCCATCGTAGGAGAAACTTACGTCACTAAAGCGTATGTCACCCTTCACATCGCCTATGTCCTCTGCATCGGGAGAATCGACTATCTCGGGCTCTGTCTCCATAATATCTACGAATCTGCTGAAGCCCGCCATACCCACGGTATAGGTCTCCGTAAACATCGCAAGCTTTCTCACAGGCGATACGAACGAGCTAACATAGAGCGTGAACGTCAACAGCGAAACCATGCTGAGGTTGCCCTTCATTATCATGTAACCGCCTACGAGCAGAACGATGACCTTGAGCACATTAGTAAAGAACTCCATTCCACCCATGAACACGCCCATAGCGCTGTAGAACTCGCGCTTTGAGTTTATAAAGCGTCCGTTTCCTCTGTCGAACTTCTCGCGTTCGTACTCCTCATTCGTGAATGCTTGAGCGACCCTCGCGCCGGAGATGGACGACTCTATGCCGGAGTTTATTATCGCAATGCCCTCCTTGACGTGTCTTGATGCCCTGCCCATGCGCTTCCTCAAAAGCATTACAAAGCCTATCATTATGGGCACACAGGCTATGAGTATCAGCGCAAGTCTCCACTCAATAGTGAGCATGACGATAAATGAACCTAATATCGTTACAATCGATATAAATACGTCCTCGGGGCCGTGGTGAGCAAGCTCCGTTATATCGAAAAGGTCGTTCGTGCAGTGCGAAAGCAGCTTACCCGTCCTCGAGCGGTCAAAAAAGCTGAACGACAGTTTCTGCATATGTGCGAACAGATCTCTGCGCATATCGGCTTCCATGTATACGCCCAATTGATGCCCTATGTAAGTTATGATATACATAAGCACCGAGCGGAACAGATATGCCGCTATAACTATGAATATCAGCCAATAGAATGCGCTGAATCGGCTTTGGGGCAAAAGCTCTTCCAATGCGTACTGCGACACCCACGGATAGGCGATATCGATAGCCGATACTATAAACGCACACGCCAAGTCCAAAATAAATATGCCCATGTGCGGTTTGTAATAGCTGATAAACCGCCTGAGCTTACCCGGTTTGGTATTCTTCATAAAACACCTTTGAGAAACCCTCTCTATTTTCTTACCCAAATTATAGCACAATCAAAAGGACAGTCAAACTGTCGCAGAAAACAAAAAAGGCTCCCATGCGTTAGCATAAGAGCTTTATAATCGTTAGACTATAATTACTTGATAGCGTCCTTGAAGGACTTGCCTGCTCTGAAGACGGGGGCCTTGCTGGCAGCAATCTGGATTTCCTCGTGTGTCTGGGGATTGTGGCCTATACGTGCTGCGCGCTCGCGAACCTCGAAGTTACCGAAGCCAACGATCTGTACGTTTTCGCCATTCTGAAGTGTTGTTACGATTGTATCGAGTATAGCTGTAAGAGCCTTCTCGGAATCCTTCCTTGTCATTCCCGTCTTCGCTGCCAATGCACCGATCAGTTCAGTCTTGTTCATTATATTTACCTCCAAATAGTATGTCTTAGCCAATGCCACAAGTATTATAAATGCACTATTGCCCAAGTACAAGCCTTTTTTTAATATATTGCTCGAAAAAGGCCTTAATTATGCTAAAATAACCGCTTTGCCCTCTCCCAATAGGCATCCATTTGCTCCAAATTCATGTCCTTAAGCGACAGTCCGTCCGCCATGACGAGACTCTCCATTTTCATGAATCTTTGAGCGAATTTTTCGGCCGCATCGTATAGACAAAGCTCCGGGTCGCGTTTTAAGAGCCTTGCCACATTTACAACGGCAAACAGCAAATCTCCCAGTTCCTCGTCGATATTTGAGTTGTCGCGCATAGCTTCGCGCAACTCTGCGGTCTCCTCTCCTATCTTATAGAAGGCCTCGTCTGCACTGCTCCAATCAAATCCGACGTCCGCCGCCTTCTTCTGCACCTTGTAGCTTCTTACAAGTGCCGGGAAGCTCTTGGGTATTGCGAGTATAACTTCAGACTGATTCTTCTGATGCTTTTCATTGCGCTTTAACACCTCCCAGTTTGCAAGTACGTCCGCAGTTCCAGAAACCTGCACATCTCCGAAAACATGCGGATGCCTGTAAACGAGCTTGTTGACTATACCCGTGGTAACGTCGCGGAAATTGAAGTTGGCAAACTCCTCCTCAATCTCGGCATGGAATGCTATCTGCAAGAGCAAATCGCCCAGCTCCTCCATGAGCGCATTCTCGTCCTGAGTGTTTATCGCATCGAGAACCTCGTAGCTCTCCTCAACAAGCGTGGTCTTGAGTGACTCGTGCGTCTGCTCTGCGTCCCACGGACATCCGCCGGGCGCCCTAAGCCTCTTTAACACGGTCAGCAGGTCGTCTGCACCGTGCCGTGTCAGCTCCTCGAATTTTGCAGGGGGTACTATAAGCACGGTATCCGCGCCGTAACCCTGCTGCCTGTCGAGCTCCATGAGTTTAATACGGGCGTGTTTGTATTCGCCGCTCTCGATTCGTGACAGAATGACCTCGTACTCGTCGGGGTAGAACTCGGTCAACGCAAGCTTTATCTCGCCTGCGCGAAGCACCGTACCTATCTCCTCTATACCCAGCATTATGTATGGGTTAATCTCCTTCGGCAACGCCGTCGCCTTACAGATACATGTGCAATCGCCAAATAACACTCCGCTCTCTGCCAATGCGCATTCTGCAAAGCCCGTTCCGGGCAATACTTGCACAGCGACGTCTTTTTTTTCGGCACAGGCTTTCAGCTTTTCGCAAAGCGCAGGGTCGATGCCTCCACCGAGCACGGCAAAAGCCGCGCTGTCGCAGTCAAAATCCGTAACTCTGTCTGCAATAGCGGAATTGAGCTCATCAAAGTCGGTACAGTTATCGTACAAATCGTCCATCGAAACAGGGTGCATGCTGTTGAGCCATTCTGCCGTCGAATGCATTAGTGTCTGACAAAACAGCTTGTCCGCATTTTCTATGGCCTTTAATGCCGCTGCCGACATATTGTCTCCAACCGACAGCGGCGCTACTGTAAGCTTCTTCATATTACTTGTTCTTCTTTCTCACAAGCATATTCTGAATCTTTGCAAGTCCGGGTATAAACTCCATATCGTTCTTATCAAACATTCTCAGGAACACAGCGAGTCCCACATACACCAGTCCGCCCACGCCGACAGAAATCAGAGTCGCCGATGTACCCATTCCAAGTGACGTTAATGCGCCATATGTAAACCATACTATCACACCCATAATTATCGCAGACACTATGGGCTTTAAGAACGTGTGCCATATGTGTACTTTAATTCCCGTCTTTTTGTAGACGTATATAGTGTCCAAAATACCCGCAACACAGTAACAGAGCACTGATGAGAGTGCCGCACCGAGTATGTTCAGCCCGGGTATGTACATGAGTACTATTATGCTTACGATCTTTACCGCTCCACCTATGGCTAAATACGCCACCGGTACTACAGGCTTGCCAAGTCCCTGTATTACGCCCGTAGTCGTCTGCACCAGTGACAGGAAGAGCACGCCTATAGCACTTATCTTCATGAGCGAGTCGGCAATAACCAGATCTGCGGCAGTCAGCTTCGGGTACAGCATAGATATTATCGGCTGTGCAAGCACAAACAGACCTACGGCACAGGGCGCACCCACGATGAGCGCAAGCTTTATGCCCGTCCGTGAAGCGTGTCTCACGCCTCGTTTGTCTCGCTCTGCCATCTTAGCGGAGATTGCAGGTACAAGGCTTACCGCAAGTGCCACCGTAAGCACGGCAGGCATATTGATTATAGGCATCACGTTTCCCCTGAATATGGAGAACATCTCATTTGCCTGTTCATACACATAACCTATATCGACAAGTATTCTGCGAATAACTATGCTGTCGACTATGCCCGTTATAGGCATTATCGATGCGCCTATAGTAACCGGAATCGCTATTGCCGCAAGCCTCTTGAGTATGGATTTGTTGCTTGAGCGTTCTGTTACTGTCCGAACGCCGATTTCCGGCTTGAACTTCTTTTTGTTTGCCATATAGAACAGCCATATCACTATCAAAGCCACAAGCTCGGATACTGTTACGCCGAGTATTGCACCCATAGCCGCATACTCATAGCCCTTCGGCAACAGATAGTACGCGAGGGAGTAACCGACAATGAGCTTTATGACCTGCTCTGTGACTTGCGATACCGCCGTGCCCTCCATCATCTGCATACCTTGTAAATAGCCCCTGTATGCACACATGAGCGACACAAACAGCAATGAAGGCGCCATTGCAATGAACGACATGCTCTGTTTTTGGACGTCCGAAACATCACCTGAGGCAACCGCGAGAGACGAGAACGTCTGCGCGCCGAACAGCATCAGCAGCATTGTAGCAATGCCAATTACCGTCAATACCATAAGTGCACATCTGAATACCTTCTTTGCACCCTTAAAATCGTTGAGTGCCACTCTCTCCGACACCATCTTTGAAATAGCCGTGGGTAGCCCCGCAGAGGATATGACGAGCAATGTCGAATAGTACGGATAGACGGTTTCGTAGTACGCCATTCCCTCTTTATCTATTAAACTGGCAAGCGGTATACGGAAAACCGCTCCGATTATCTTTACAATCAGACCGGCAATGCCGAGTACGACCGCTCCCGATATGAATGTTCTCTGTTTCGTTTTCATAAAACAGCTACCTTTCATTTATTCCTGCCTATTATAGCAGATATTGGGTCTTTATGCACCTATGCGCGTCCCATGCTTCAATCTTTGCTACCCTTGCCCCACGCTATGTGTTATAATCTCTGCAATACTCAAAGAGGTATGGATATTGAGAAGAATTCGCATGGTAATCCAATACGACGGCACAGAATACGTCGGTTGGCAAAGACAGCCGAACGGCCTCGCCGTACAGGAGGTCATAGAGAACGAGCTATCCAAGCTCACAGGCGAGCACGTAACTCTTTACGGCTCAGGCAGGACGGACAGCGGCGTTCATGCACTCTCACAGGTAGCGCACTTTGATACCGAAGTGCGTATGCCAGGCGAGAAGTTCTGCTATGCGCTGAATGTGGGTCTGCCGCGCGATATCCGCATATTGTACAGCGAGGAAACCGACCCGGCATTTCATGCGCGTTTTGACGTGCAGAAGAAGAGCTATCGTTACTATGTGCTCAATTCGACTCACGATTCGCCGTTTTTGCATCGCTGCAGCAACCACATACACTATCACCTTGATATTGATGCTATGCAGAGTGCGGCAAAGCTATTCTGCGGTGAGCACGACTTTAATGCATTCAAGGCATCCGGCTCTGCTGTAGACAGCACTGTGCGCACAATATTCGCCTCAGAGTGGTCTAAAGAAGGCGAACTGTTGTGCTACGACGTGACGGGAAACGGCTTTTTGTACAACATGGTCAGGATAATGGTCGGTACTATGCTCGAAATAGGTCTGCACAGATGCGATGAAAGCGTTATCACATCGGCATTTGGGCACTGCGACAGGACGCGGCTCGGCGTTACCGCACCCGCAAAGGGACTATTTGTCGCAAGAGTACAGTATAGCGACTTCGATACGGCGGATTTCGTAAACAGGGGATACAGATGTTTTTAGGTACTTGTAACGTATATAACGGCGGAAGGCATGGACTCGGTTACTTTAGGACGCGTGAACTCGCCTGGTATAAAAAGAACGGCTATCGTCTATGCAAAGAGGGCGAAGCCGCCTGCTTTAACACGCTCATAGTGATGTCACACGACCGCAACTGGGTGACTTTTATAGAGGACTCTGTAGAAGGGCTCTCCGCCATGGGTATGGCGCTTCAGGCGCATGTCAGGGCAATCGACGGCATGAAATGTCCCTCTCTGCTGTTCAACTATGTCGATATAGACGATCACGATGCGATGATGCTCGCCTGCTCTAACGCCAATATCGACGACGTAAAGGTCCACGTCCACGACAATGACAACTTCCATATAAAGGGTCTCGGTTACACGCAAGATTCGACGCTCGCACCAACGGCAAAGGAGTTTTCAGCTTTTTCCGATTGCACAGACGAAGAGCTCAAAGCCGTGTGGGATATGCCCCTCGCCAGTGAGAAGCACAGAATAATGCGCATAGCGGAGCTCGTCGGACTCGACCCCATGCTTTCGTGTATGGGTTTCTCCGATTTCTTTGGCCAAGGTATAGGCACGCTTGACGACCTCGACTACGAATTCTGCGGCATTTCGCTATGCGTGGATGATAAAAAGCTCAAGGAGCCGTTGATAATGCCTGAGGGTATGCCCGCATTCGAGCTTTTAGGCTCTTCTGTCACAATACTCCCCGACGGCTACGACATATCGCTCACGGTGATAAATCGCGGCGGAGGACACAACACGGGATTCTCCGTGTTTATGAGTGCGCAGGAAATTGCGTCCCCATTCGACGTGGACGGTTGCTCCATGGATACGGTCGACCTGTCTCTCAATTTCGACCGCAACGGTACCTATACAGAGGCCCCGAACAAATACACCCAGCACAGTGAGTACACGTTTATAAACGGCATAGGAAAATCCTATATATGCGAGTTTGCCGGGATTTCCACGCCTGTCGGCGTAGTTATACCTGCAGGCATTAAGCGCAGGCTTTCGAAGCAAAACAAACTTCACGAACTGGAGACTCGGGCCGCGATAAACCTCGTAACGCATATAAAAACCCAAGGCGCGAGAATAAGCAAGTTGCTTATAGGAATCGTTCCCCACGCAAACACGTTCAACGGCGGATGCGTCTACACGATGTGACATTTCCCGGGTAATTCAACAGCTTATTTGTAAGGCAGATGCAAAACTTATACGCATCTCCTTTTTTGTCGCATCCGGCAATTAGGGTTACGTTCTCTGCGCCTCATCAAATATGCATGAATGGACCTGGCTCTTAAATTAAAGCAGAAATCCGACACAAAAAAAGAGGGTATGTGCGTTATTGCAAATCCCTCTCAATGTGACATTTCATTCCTTATCCGTCGGCTTCGGTAAGCCCCAGCTCCCTTGTTATTCGCTTTGCCGTGGGAGTTGCCGCAAGACCGCCTCTTGCCGTCTCCTTAAAGTCCGAGTGCATTGTGCGGCCGACACTCTTCATAGCCATGACGCATTCGTCGAACGGTATCATGCTCGTAATACCCGCAAGCGCGAGGTCCGCCGCGACTATCGCATTTGCCGCACCTATCGCATTGCGCTTTATGCACGGACATTCGACGAGACCCGCAACTGGGTCGCATACGAGCCCGAGTACGTTCTTTATAGCTATCGCCGCCGCGTGCAGAGAAGCCTGTGGAGTGCCGCCGCTGAGCTCAACAAGTGACGCCGCAGCCATTGCCGCGCCCGTGCCCGTCTCAGCTTGACAACCGCCTGCCGCACCAGCGATCGTGGCATTGGAAGCGATGAGCATCCCAACCGCTCCCGCCGCAAAGAGACCCTCTATGAGCTTTTCATCGCCCCAGCCCCTCTCCTTGCCGCAGACTATAAGCACCGCAGGAAGTATTCCGCTCGCCCCTGCAGTCGGCGCCGCAACAATCTTTCCCATTGCCGCATTGACCTCCACCACGGCCATGCTCGAGGCGATTATTTCTGCCATGTGAACACCCATATGCGCCTTATCTCTGTTATCAAAAAGCTTCTTGGCATCGTTTCCGGAAAGACCCGTTACCGAGCGCACCTCTCCCTCGAGTCCCTTCTCAATTGAGTTTCTCATGGTATCGAGGTTTATCTGCATCTCGCAGTAGATATCCTCGCGAGACCTCTCATCCATCGCCATTTCCCTGCGTATCATCACCTCGGCAAGTGAGAGCTTTTCACTGCCGCATATTGAGAGCAAGTCCGCTGCCGTTTGGAAATTGTAGTTCATACGCTCCTTACCTCCGTGATTTCAGGGCACCAGTCGAAAATGAGCTGTTTTGTACGCTCCGACACGGGCGTATCCGTCTCTATTATCATATACGCATCCATACTCTTTGCGCTTCTGAATACGCGCATGAACGCCACATTTACCTTTTCCTTTGCAAGTATGCTCGTCACCGAATTTATTACGCCCGGTACGTCCTTTTGACGGATTATCAGCGTAGGATACTCGGCATAGAACTTTACCTCGAGTCCGTTTATACGGGTTATCATTATGTTGCCGCCGCCTATGGATACGCCCACGACATCCGTGACCGTGCCCTTTGAGTCGGTTATTTTGATTCTCGCGGTGTTGGGATGGTCAACCTCCTCATCGCTGAATACTATGCTTACATCGACGCCTGCCTCTTGAGTAAGAAGCATCGCGTATCTGAGGCGCTCATCATCGGGCTCAAGCCCTAAAACGCCTGCAGCAAGTGCTTTATCGGTGCCATGCCCCCTGCCTGTGCGGGCAAATGAACCGTACAGCGTTATCTCTGCGTGCTCCACATTCTTTCCTGCAAGCTTCCATGCCATATATCCGAGTCTCGCGGCTCCTGCGGTATGCGAGCTCGAAGGGCCTATCATGCGAGGCCCTATAATATCGAATGCGCTTAAATTACTCACGTTTTATTCCTCTCGGCCAATTCTATCAATCGCTGTCATTATATGTGTAATAGCGTGTTTTGTAAACTAAAAGAATGTGACAATTTAGGTATTATTCTTTTGCTACGGCAACGAAAAAGCCCTCGCATGAGGGCTTTTCATTTATTTTTCTTTTGTGATCGAGTTCTTCACTCTGCTTGCTATTATAAGGAGCACTATTCCTATCACGAGACAGCCAGCGTATTGAATAAGGTTAAACGTTATACCTGCAAATGCTCCCTCAAAGCTCGTAATCGCCCATTCGTAGAGGAAGTAGCCTACGGGTACGACAAGTCCGGCCACAACAGGCGCCACAAACATGCTACCCTTGAGCTTTCTCGTCATAATGAAACTCGCGATGAGAGCCATTGTTCCCTTTATTATGAGTGTTGCCGGTGCATAGAAGGCCACCCCAAGCAGTATGTCGGCAAGCGCCGCACCTATACCTGCAGCAGCCGCTCCCCACCAACCGCCTACCAAATACGCCGCAACATAGATTATGGCGTCGCCGGCATTGACGTAAGCCCCCGCAGTACCCACAGGGAACATGACAAACATGGTAACCACCGTGACCATAGCGGCAAGCAGGCCCGTTATGCATAGCTTCTTAAGTTTAGAATTCATTGTACCTTCCCTCCGTTCTTCTGTATCCGGTTTCGGCATCGAGCAAATTCAACAACTGTTCATCTCGTATATAACGCGAGAGATTCTCGCGCGATACTTCGCCTATTCTTTCGAGCGTCTGTCTTAGATGGAAGAAGCCCGATATGTGAGGAGTAATGACCGCATTAACCTGTTTCCACAGTCTATGTGATTCGGGCAATGGTTCGGGGTCCGTCACATCCAATCCGCAAAGCACATCTCCACGCTCGACCGCATCCGTCAGCGCCTCTGTATCTATCGCACTGCCTCTGCCTACATTGAGCACGATAACTCCGTGCTTTAAGCTATCTATAATCTTCTTATTGAGCACTCGCTCTGTCGTCTTGCCTCCCGGCAATGCCAACGCTATGCAATCCGCCCTCTTTGCCACCTCTGCGAGCTCATGGAGAGTGTACAGCTCATCTATATAGTCGGGCTTATCGTTGATATTTCGTCTTATACCAATCGTATGAGCGCCCAACAGCTTGCATTTTCTCGCAAAGTCGCCGCCTATGCTTCCAATCCCTACGGTCAGCACCACGGCATCCTCTATCGAGTTTACATTTCCCTCGTCATGCCATAGGCTTTTGTGCTGATTGTCCCTGTACAGATTGAGCTTTTTTAAGAGCATGAGATACATACCAAGCATATGCTCGCTTATCGCCAACCCATATGCGCCGCTCGTGACGGCTATTTGCAGGCCATCGCGCATACAGGAAACGTAACTATCCGCACCTGAGCTTGTGAGCTGTAGAAACTTGAGCTTTTTTGCGGAATTCACCATACTAGGCGGTATGTTTCCTATTATTACGTCGGCATCTTCAACGTGGGCTTGAGTTATGTCGCTCTGCGGGACGACACAAATTTCAGCACCGTCGGAACAATTTGCAAACGCCTCCAACTGTTCGCTCGTGGCAGGATATGTGACCAGTATCTTCATGCAGTTCACCTCCGTAATACTCGAGCAGTATACTACTATTTAGCCTTGTGGGCAATACGGGGCTTGCATAACCACAACGGCCATACTATAATACAGACGCTCATAAATGAGATTTTTAAGCCCTTTTAGGGAGGTGTTATTCCATGGAATATATTTACGAGCAGGCTTCTGCGGTAATAGATGAGCTGCTTACATCCGCCACCACTCTCAGACCCGGCGACATAGTCGTGATAGGCTGTTCTACGAGCGAGGTAGGCGGTTATCTCATCGGTTCTCATTCAAGCGAAGATATCGCAAAGCATATAATGGACGCCGTGCTCCCCAAGCTCAAAGAGAGACAGCTCTATCTTGCTGTGCAGTGTTGTGAGCATCTCAATCGTTCTATGGTAGTCGAACGCGCCTGCATGGAACGCTATGACCTCACACAAGTTTGGGTACGTCCACAGCTCCACGCGGGCGGTGCATTTGCAATGCAGGCTGTCACACGCTTTGAAGACCCCGTAATAGTCGAGGACATCAGAATGCGCGCTTCTGCCGGTATTGACATAGGCGGAACATTCATAGGTATGCATATGCATCCCGTAGTTGTCCCCATCCACAGCAAGAACAAACACATCGGACAAGCCAATGTCACAATGGCGCGTACAAGGCCCAAGTATGTCGGAGGGCCCCGTGCGGTATACGACGAAATGCCCGGCACCCCTCATAGCTGATAACAGCTTAAACAAACAGAAAAGAAAGAACGATGCGAATCATGCACCGTTCTCTTTTTTAATTCTTAATCAATTAGTCAGCTACATAGGGCAGCAATGCTACTTCCCTCGCGCACTTGATAGCCCTTGCCAGGTCACGCTGATGCTTTGCGCATACGCCGCTCATACGACGGGGCATAATCTTGCCGCGCTCTGTCGTGTGCTTCCTGAGCCTTGCAACATCCTTATAATCGATATGCTCGATCTTATCAACGCAGAAGCTGCAAACCTTGCGCCTGGGTCTACGCTGACGGGGCTTCATTTTACGATCGTCCATTACGGTTCTCCTTTCGTGTTATTGGTCGATTTTGTTAGAAGGGTAGATCTTCGTCTGAAAGTTCGGTGAAGCTGTCTTCTTCGGGCATCGGTGCCATCTTACGCGCCGGAGTGGAATACTCCCTCTGGTTGTACGAGCTGTCACCCTGCGAATCCCTTGCCGTAAGGAACTCGACATCTGAAGCTATGATTTCAGTGACAGTGCGCTTTACGCCGTCCTTTTCATAGCTGCGGTTCTGAATCTCGCCCATGACCGCGACCTTTCTACCCTTTGAGAGGTATTTGGCACAATTCTCTCCGAGCTTTCCCCAAACGATGATGTTGAAAAAGTCTGTGACCTTTTCGCCCTGCTGATTGGAGAACGCACGGTTTACGGCGATTGAGAACGAGCAAACGCTCTTGCTGCTTGCGGTTGTTCTCAGTTCAGGATCCCTCGTCAGATTTCCGATTAAAAATACTTTGTTCATTCTTCAGCCGTTCCTTTCGCACTATCGCTGCAATTACGCTTCGCGGCGCACCACAACGAAACGAATGATGTTCTCATCATTTTTGAAGTTACGCTCCATCTCACGCGGGAGTTCGGAATCACCCTCAAAATGCATCAGAACATAGTAACCCTCGGACTTGTAGTCGATTTCGTAAGCCAGGCGGCGCCTGCCCCACTCGTCGACCTTTTCGACCATACCGCCGTTTGCGGATACGAGCTGGGAAAACTTCTCAACCGTTGTTTTGGTCGCCTCGTCATCAATCTCAGGAGTGATGATATAAAGGGCTTCGTATTTGTTCATGTGTTTCACCTCCTTATGGTCTTTCGGCCCTGCCATACCTTCGCAGAGCAAGAAGGGCTTTTTTAGCGATGTATTATATCACGACCAACCTACCAAAGCAAGTGTTATTTGCCTAAAAATACAGCAAGCCGCGACAAATATACTCCGTTTTTTCGGACGGAGTGTCCTTAAAGTCGATCACACGCCCAAAACGCACGCCTTTGCACCTAATTATCAATAAAAACGCCCAAACCTCATAAAAACAGCTTCTCGATATGAAAAGCTGTTTCGTCGTGTAAATGTGGCTGTTTACCGATACACCACCAAAAGCGGCGCCGTTTAGATGCGCTTATTCCGTTTATCCTGCGTTGCTGTAGCCTACGAACAAATCCACATAGCTAATTGAATTGAATTCGTCCGCTTCGGCATTAAATGTGAAATATCCCTTAACTCCGTCATATGTACTGAAGCTTACCCGTCCCAGCTTGAGATTATAGGAATCGAGCCGAATAAATGTGTCCTTTTCTATAGTCTGCATGCTGAACTCGCCTGCGTCATTCTCGACCATCGCATCGACGGGGCAGAGCGTTATCATGTACTCGACCTTTCTTATGTCGTCGTTTATACAGCCGCTGTCTGCAAGCCATTCGTAATCAATCATCCCGTACATACTTACCCTGCTGTCTTTGCTGTCCACAAACTCGACATACGTCGTGCCGTCGCTCAGGAAACCCGGTGCATAGAAACAATCAAGCATCATAATCATACCGACGGGTACGGTTTTCTTCGTCGTCTCGCCCGATTCTCTGTCCATGCAGTCGAACTCAAAAGACTTGACAACCTTAAACTCATACGGCATATTGTCCTGGTAATACGACGTTCTCGGTGATACAAACGTGTTTTCGAGTACCATTTCGTCGCCCTTTTCAACGAACACACTCTGGTTATAGCTGTATTCCATTGAGCCGAGTCTCCATGAGGCTATCCTTTTCTCATACAAAACACTCAACGCTTCACGGCTTACTGCGTACACTAATCCGTCGTATATATCCACACCGTCGCCCGTGTAGTGATATGTAGCATCCTTGCGGTAGCCATCCATGCTCAGGAATATGTCTGCCTCATCAAAGCCGTCGTCTTCAAAATCGGCTGCGATGAGAGCGGCCTTGACAGGACCTTCGTCCCCACCTTCCTGAGGGATCCATTCACCCATGAACGTGTCGGTCCCGTCTATCGTTATATACAGGTCCCAAACTTTACCTGAATCATTGCTATTCCTGTATATTGAAGCCCTCACCTGCATATCGCCTATTCTGACGGTATCTCCGAAAGGTGCTTCGATCATTTTAAGCTCGTCAGGATTCTTTATATTCATAAAAAACTGTGACGCGCTTAGCTCGACCGTAACTATACTGCTGTAGTCGATCTCTGTACCCTTATCCTCAACAACGGGATCGTCGGTCTTGCTTGGCTCCTGAGAAGGCATAGGCGTCTACGTGCTCGTCACCTCCACCTCTCCGCAAGCGCAGAGACAAAATGCCGCCAGCAATACGATCGCAATAGTGATTACAAGCTTTCTGTTCATTTTCCTCGTGGCCTCCCTGTCTATGTAATATTCCATGGTTTGTTTATTGTCTTACTTAAAAATCGAACCTAATTTGCCGGTGTCCATTCGGCTTCCGCTTCGGCTATTTCTTTCTGATAGGCCTTGCCCTTTGCGATCACCTCATCCATGCGTGACGTATAACCCGACCCAAACGTAATGCGATATATATGAATCCCATCGACGTTTACGTTCATCATATAAGTTGCATCGTTTGAGTCTACATAGTACCAATTAACTATGTCACTGAACTGATTTGACCTGTCGGGCAGCGCATATCCTACACACTTGCCGTTATTGTCGTATACCCTTAAAGTATACTCGCAGCGGTAGACCTCCAAACCCGGCGCCTGCTCCGTGACCGAAACCAATATGTTTCCGCTGTTATACTTGTGGTATATGCCGTCAATGCTTTCCGCTTCAGAATTCAGCGCGATATTGTAATCCTGCCCATCCACGCGAACGGCTGTATATCCGTCTCTCTTATCAAATTCAACCGTCCTGCGTGTCCGCTCAACAATAGACTTGCCGAGCCCAGCCTTTACAACCACGAGATAGGAGCTTAGCATTTGTTCGTCAAGCTCGTAAAACTCAATCTCAAGCTTTCCGTCTGCTACTTCAATTCTGCAAACACAATCATAAGGTATGTCCGCATCCAACGGCATCCGGGCGGCTTTTCCCATTTCCTCATCTACCGTAAACAGCGTATTGTAGACGGTATCCACGCAGTAGAACACGCCGTCATAATAGGTGAAATTCTCCGCGTATGTCGCGGTTGTCACGCCTGTGTAATCGAGATACTTCTGCACCTCGCCGTCTTTGAATATAATGATTCTGTCCTTCACCGAATCCAATATGCACACAGAGCCGTCATCGCGAACCAAAAAGTCCTGCGGACATGGTGAAACAGAACCGTCATCGATATAACCTACGCAATCCTCACCGTTCCCGGCAGGAATTAAGCATATTTCTTCAAATACAGCTTCTTTAGGCATATCCGATACTCGAGATGTCTGTGCAAGCGTTGGGCAAACAGTCATTGCGAAAACCGCAACGCAAATGAGCAAAATACTCGCTGTTTTTTCAATGCTTTCATATACTCTCCTTTCACTGATTGGTCGTTTGACTTAACTACCTATCCTGACCTAAATAAACCTTCTAACTGACTCACAAAGAAGCTTATAATCACATATTCTTTATCCGCCAACATTAGTATACTATAAATATTATCCTATCGTGATTTGTTCATAAAGAATTAACGAAAACCGCGTGGTTGCGCGGTTATCTGTGTTTCTGATCTGAATCTGTGTCGAAATTCTTCTATCTCTTTACGATTATTGTCGGCTTGCCGTCCCTCTCAATACGAAGTTCCTTAGCGGTGAGCTGAACCTCCCTGCAATTCAAGGCTCTGTTCATCTCCCTGTCGCCGTATTTATCGTCCCCCAAAATGGGGTTGCCCAAATGCGCGAGCTGAGCTCTTATCTGATGAGTACGTCCGGTAAAAAGCTCTATTTCAAGCGTAGATGTACCGTCGTTTTCGCTCAGAAGTCTGTAGGCCGTTATCATTTCCTTTGCCCCTGGGCAGGGATTGTCGTATACCTTGACTATTCCGCGCTCGGCATCCTTTACTGCATATCCGTACAATGTGTCGGCCCGCTTTGGGGGTACGCCCACGACCTCACAAGTGTAGAACTTTTTTATTCTGCCTTCCCGCATACACGACATTAGCTCGTTCCGAGAGTTTGCGTTCCGCGCAAACAAAACCAGCCCCTTTGTAGTCGCATCTATCCTATGGATCGGATATACCTCTCCGAATGCGGCATCGAGCCTACCTTCAAGCGTATCGTCGTCGCCGTCATCAATAGCCACGGAGAGCCCGTATGGCTTGTCTGCAACTATTATATCCTCATCTATGTATGCTATGCTCACCCCTGATAGCATGGCGGTAAGTTCATCAGAAAACTCGTCCCACGCCTTGCCGCGCGGCATGGAAATAAAGCGCATCTGCGTCCTCTGTGTGGGGTGCTCTATGGTAAGCGCATACGCCCAAAGAGCTATCTGCTCGCCCACGATTGCCGTATCGTTGTAGCGTTGATCTCCGTATATCGGCATATTTCTGCTCGCAAGCTGAACCCTTATCTGATGATGCCTTCCCGTTTGAAGCTCTATATCGATGAGGCTCTTTCCTCCCTTTTTGGCAACCCGCCTGTAACGGAGTCTTGCGGGCTTTGCGCCTTGAGCTGTTTCGCTCGCCACGGATGTCGTGTTTGTCTTTTCGTCGCGCACGAGGTAGTCAAAAAGGCTGTCCTCCGGTTTTACCTCGCCGCAGACTATCGCCGCATAGCACTTCATTGACTGCTTCTTTGAAAACTGGGCAGATAATCTCGCCGCCGCCTTTGATGTGCGCGCAAACACCATAACGCCGCCCACGGGTCTGTCGAGCCTGTGGACCAGTCCCAAATAGACGTCGCCTGGCTTGTTGTATTTCTCCTTTATATACGCCTTGAGTGTCCTCAACAGGTCGATATCGCCCGATGCATCCTCCTGTACCGGCATATTCGGAGGCTTTTCAACCACAAGCAGGTGATTATCCTCGTAGATTATGTTCATTTGACCCACCATCTGCCGCTTGCTCCGCACGGAAGCACAAGAGACCCCCTCGTAATGGGAAGTCCGACCTCTTCGGCACAGAAATTGCCCCCCCTGCCGTCGAGCGCTACTTTAAGTACATTCTCTATAGCCGTGGGCGCAAGTCCCGTAGTATACGAATTGAGCAGGAAAAACCGCGCATCATCGTCGAGCAGCTTTATGCACTCGCGCACGAGCGGAAACAGATTCTCCTCGATTTTCCACATCTCGCCGCCCGGACCTCTGCCATAGCTCGGCGGGTCCATCAGTATTCCGTGATACGTCCTTTGCCGCCTCTGCTCGCGCTGAACAAATTTCATCGCGTCGTCCACTATAAACCTGACGGGTCTCTCCGCCAGTCCGCACGCTTCAAGATTACTCTTTGCCCATGACGTTATTCCCTTTGCGGCATCTACGTGTACTACGCTTGCACCGGCAGCTGCCAACGCACATGTCGCACCGCCCGTATATGCAAATAGATTCAGCACTCTGAACTCATTGAGCCCGCTGTTTTTTACTATATCGCGCATCCAGTCCCAATTGACCGCCTGCTCGGGGAAAAGACCCGTGTGCTTAAAGCCAGTAGGTCTTACAATAAATGTCAGGTCCTTATAATCAATCTTCCAGCTCTCGGGAAGCTCTTTTTTGTATGCCCAGTTTCCGCCGCCGCTTGACGAGCGAATATAATGTGCATCGCACTTGCTGTTTTTTTGCATGGGCCAAACGCCTTGGGGCTCGGGTCTGAGCAATGTCACATCGCCCCATCTTTCGAGCTTCTCACCGCCGCCCACATCAATAAGCTCATATGAAAGCCAATCACTTGCTAAAAACATTAGTCCTCCTCACATTCCCGGAATCAAACTCAACAGGAAATTAGAATTATAGAAAAGACGGGCAAAGAACGACTCATCCACCAATTCCTTAATAAAGTCCAACGGTATGAGCGTCAGAGCTATAGGCACGAGCATGAAAATCACGAATGCCGTCAGTATTCCCTTTAATAGACCGGCTGCAACCGCAAACAGAGAGTCGTACTGTGTGAATTTCGGCAGATTGTACGAATAGTCGAACCATCCGAGCAGAAAGCCGAATACAATCTTAAAACACAGGAATAGGAATATAAGCGACAGTATATTTATAAACACCCTTACCATCGTTTGATTGAAGTAATCCCCCAGAGTTACTATATCATCCTTTGCAAACGCTTCGGTCAGTATGTTCTCCCTTATCTCCTTACCTATGGGATGAGGCACGTTTGCTTCCGCAACGATCCTGTTCACTTCATCGGTCGATATAGTGGTTATGCTCTGCTTTGCAAGCTCAGAATCCTGTATGAATTCCGAACCCTCGGTATAGTAAAGCATCATGTCAAAGAGCTTTGCATCAGACTTAATTGAGTTTGCCATTACCGGCATAAATATAAACGAGAGTATGATGGACAACACGATAAGTCCCGTGCCACACGCGGTATACAGAAAGCCCTTGTACAGTGACTTCAATAAAACAAGCAGCAAAACCACTATAACCAGAATGTCTATAACGTTCATAGAAATCTCCTTAGCCTATATCGGCCATGTAGGGCACGTTGCCGCGGTAAACCAGTATTCTACCGCCCGTCAGCTTTTCCACAGCATCTATGGGTGAATCGAACTGCTTCTCCTTATCGATACTGCCTGAAGCTCTATACTTAACCACCTTGTCCGGCAAGACTACCACCATTCTGTTGGCTACCGAGTATACGGCCAATGTTTCGTCGGGCAGAGTTATCGTGCGCATAACGGGGTCCCTCTCTGCGGTATCGGACAGCGCATAGATGATGACCTTCGAATAATCCTGTGCGCCCCTGTCGCGGAATACCATCATAACATAGTCGTCAACATAGGACACATCCAACAGCTCACGTCCATAACATTGCAATCTGTAATTCTGTGTATTCCTGCTCCTGTCGTAGCACATGAGCGTGCTCGTACCTACGAGGAAAACGCTGTTTTGAGTAAAAGCGACATCCTCAACCAACTCTCCCTGCACGGTTATCATGCCCGATGCAGATCTTTTTTTGAGGTCGTACGTTCTGAAAGTGCTTATTGGCTTGCTCGTGTTGACATCGACATCGAGCGTCCAGAGCACATCGCCCCTTGTCGTATCAAAGCCAAAATCAATCGGATTTGTATCCGTGAAAGTTATTCTGTTTACCTCCTTTAGAGAGGAATCGAGCACTGCTATGAACTGCTCACCCTTATCATCCTCGACAAATACGCCAATGTGCGAACTGCCGCACTTGACATTCAGTATCGTTCCGCCCATATCAATGGGGTTCTCGGTGTTGAGCACATATATGGCATTGCTCGTGTATATGAGTGACAGCTCAGGGCAAGCTACGAGCTTTATGTTCTCGGTGTTTATAGACCTTTCGCTGTTCAACTCGGGTTTTTTGTCGTCGATGTATTTAATGGTTGTGCCGTTTATTACATAGAATCCTCCTCCGGTGTAACCATGCTGTGTCTCCTTGCTGAATGTCTGCTCAGTGAGCTTTAAAGGAGCAAGCCCCGCGCTAACAAATATACCCACAATTATTGCAACAATCACAAAAACAACGATCACTGTCAGCAATATGTTGCGACTTCTATGGCTCATTACAAGTCTTCTCTTTTTTGATTTGGCTCTTGCATTGTTATGGCTGATAGCCATCACTTAACACCCCCAAGCTTTCTTAGCCGTTATTAGCTCCCACAGGCACTACAACCGGCATTGCTCCCTCTACGATATCAAATCTCGAAGGAAGGTTTGGATACAGTTCACCGTCTAGGTTGAGCTGATAGTCCCCCGTGCTCTCAACAGACAAATGCTTTGCCTTAAAGTAAATAACAGGTTTTTTCCCGATGTGCTTGCCCTTAAGGAACGAGGGCAGCAGGGAAATAAATGTCAGAATATTTATCTTTTTTACTATGCATACATCAAAGTACCCGTCAAACGGATCGGAATAAGGAGAAACCTTCATGCCTCCGCCGTAATCCGTACCGTTTGCCACCGCAATAAGCAACGAATCACATTCAACTTCTCTGTCGTCGGCGGTTATCTTCAAATGCATCGTCTTAAGATGCATCATAGTCTTCAATATTCCCAAGAAATATGGAAACATCCCCGTGTATCGCTTTTTATACTCCTGAGTGTTTATCAGCACGTCGGAATCAAAGCCGAATCCGCCTACATTCATGAACATACGCTCGTCAGCAAACACCACATCCATGTTCTGCGTAGTGCCGTTTATCAGCGCGTCAACACAACCCTTTATATCTAATGGTATCCTAAGCGAGCGCGCCATATCATTTCCCGTACCAAACGGGAATATGCCCAATGTCTTACCTGTGCCGTAAATACCCTGAGCTACCTCCTGTATCGTGCCGTCACCGCCAACGGATACTATCGTCTTATAGTTACCCTCCTCGGCGGCTCTCTTAGCTATCTCTCTTGCTTCGCCAATATAATTTGAGTATTCATAATCGTATTCGACGCCATGCTCATCCAACAGCTTTTTCACTTCGTTGAACTTTTCCTTACACTGGCCTGCGCCCGCTATTGGATTTACGACAAAATAGAATACCGGCATATTTCCTCCTCTTGTGTATACCTACACATTCTATATAATAACGCAACATCGGGCAGATGTACAGATATTTGTATTTAGCGGCGCGGTGGTTGTATGGCACACGCTACTGTGGTAATATTGGAGATGAGGTGGATTATGCTTAATTTCAACAAATCACAGGGTCTTGGGAACGACTTTATAATAATCGACAACCGTGACGGGTACTTTAGCGACTTAGGTGTGCTTGCGCAGAAGCTTTGCCCGCGTGCGATATCGGTCGGTGCCGATACACTGCTCGTTATAGAAAACTCCGAGACCTGTGCGCTCAAGATGCGGACGATTAACGCCGACGGCTCCGAAGCTCAAATGTGCGGCAATGGTATACGTTGCTTTGCAAAATACGCCTACGAACGTGGTCTCGTTTCTACGGATAAATTTAGCATCGAAACAAAAGCGGGAATCATTACCCCCAAGCTCAATATCAGCAACGGGCTTATCGAATCCGTGACTATAGACATGGGTGCGCCATTGTTTGAGCGCAGTGCAGTTCCTATGAAGGGAGACGGTCGCTTTATCGACGGCGAATTGGTAGCGGATGGGAAAAGCTATGTAGCTTCGAGCATATTCATGTCAATCCCGCACACGATAGTATTCGCCGATGACCCCTACGCGATAGATATAGCGTCAGTAGGTCCGGCAATAGAGCGGCACGAGCTTTATCCCGAGGGCACAAATGTAAACTTCGTCAAGATAATCGACAGAAACACGCTGCAGTCGCGTCCGTGGGAGAGGGGCTGCGGCGCAACGCTCGCTTGCGGAACCGGCGCTTGTGCGGCCGCGGTCGTCGGGTTTGTTACCGGCAGGACAGAGCGTAATGTCGAAGTGAAAATGGCACTTGGATCGCTCTTCATCGATTATCGCACGGATGGCCGCGTATACATGACGGGCCCTGCCGTAAGCGTATACGACGGAAAAATCGATATATGATACAAAGAATATAAAGGCATCGTAAAAGGCATATGCTTCCACACATGCCTTTTCTTATTATGTATGTTTTATGTACGTTTGTCCCTTATCTTGAGTAGTAGAGCTCGAATTCCGCCGCTGTGGGGATTCTGTTAAGCCTTGCTACCTCTTCCCTCTTGCGCTTGATCCAAACATTAATCAGCCTCTCGGGGAATACGCCGCCTACTGTCAGGTAGTCGTGATCCTGCTCGAGTGCATCGAGCGCCTCATCGAGCGTCTTGGGCAGACCGTCGATCTTGGCCTTCTCCTCTTCGGGCAAATCAAAGAGATTAAAGTCGTAAGGGCCCCAGCCGTTTGCGTGCGGGTCGATCTTGTTCTTTATGCCGTCGAGACCAGCCATAAGTATGGCAGCATAGGCATAGTAGGGATTGCAAGTTGCGTCTGGGTTTCTCAACTCAAAGCGCTTCTTGTTGGGCGTCTTTGCATAAGCGGGAATTCTGACTACTGCGCTTCTGTTTGCCATAGCGTAACCTATCGTTACAGGAGCCTCAAATCCGGGAACCAGTCTTCTGAAAGAGTTGGTCGAGGGATTTGTAATTGCACAGAGTGACGGTGCATGCTTGAGCAGACCGCCTATAAAGTGCAATGCTGTCTCCGAGAGCTGACCGTAGCCGTTCTCATCGTAGAATACGGGCTTTGAATCTTTAAAAAGGAGCATATGAACGTGCATACCGTTGCCAGCCTCATCGAGTATTGGCTTGGGCATGAACGTCGCTGTCTTTCCATAACGGTCTGCGGTATTCCTGATGACGTACTTTACTATCATAGTCTTATCCGCCATCTCGGTCATCTCGCCCATTTCTGTCTCGATCTCCTCCTGAGCGGGACTTCCAACCTCATGGTGATGATACTTTACCTTTACTCCCCAGTCCTCGAGCAACAAACACATCCGGTTGCGCAGGTCGAAGTTGATGTCGTGCGGCAAATCTGCATGATAACCCGCCTTCTTGGGAAGCTGATGGCCGCTTACGCCCTCATCTGTTGCCCAGTAAGCCTCCTGGCAATCGATGTCGAGCTTTGTGCAGTGGGGCTCTGTCTTGAATGATACGCTGTCAAAAATATGGAACTCGAATTCCGGTCCTATAATCATTGTGTCTGCAACGCCGGTCTCACGCATATACTCGCAAGCGCGCTTTGCAACGTTTCTGGGGTACTGGTCAAACGGCCTGTTGTGGGGAACATCTATGATCATGACGTCGCCCGTCATCGACACAACGCCCTCGCAGAACGGGTCGATTGACGCAGTTGACAGGTCGGGAATGAACACCATGTCGCTGTTTTCGACGGGTGCATAGCCGTAGTTGGAGCCGTCAAAGCCTATACCGTATGTCATCATTTCCTCATCCAGACGAGCTGCGGGGAGCGTGACATGACGCCAAGCTCCGTTGAGGTCGGTCATCTTGAAGTCCAACATGGTTATTTCGTTTTCTTTGAAATACCTTTTCGCTTCTTGAAGCGTCTTAAACATTATATTCTACCTCCAAAAAGTATTTGTTCCCTTATGGCTATTCTTGCAAGAAATATCGCCATTGTCAATAAGTTTACACTATATACTTTTTCACAGGCGAATCCGGGGTAGGCACACGTATATCTTACAGATCCTTGTTGTAAATCTGCTTGACGTGCTTTCCGCCTATTATCATTATGCTGACCGATACCAAGTTCACGAGCATGGCGACCGGAATTATCTGCTTTGCGGTGAACACCTCGCCAAGTCCTCCGAATATGACCTGACCTATAAGAGTTCCGCTTGTCATTATCATCGCGGAGAGACCGTTGAAGCGACCGCGTTTTTCGTCGGGGATATAATTCTGCGTGGATGATATTCTGATGTTATATGAGTTAACTGCAAGCATACCGCTCAGCATCATAAGCACGCACATGAGTTCAACAGGTGTAAACAGGAACACGCCCGCGATTATTGCCGTACAGCAATACACGACAACAGCTATGTTGTACTTCCGCTTTGCCGGTATCTTTACCCTGTAATGGAATACTCCGCCAATCAACCTGCCAACCGTAGACATACTCATTACAAATGTATAGATAGCAACGCCCCTGCCCTCATGGTTCTGGAAATACGGTATTTCAAGCAGTCCGGGTATTATCGACTTAAACGAATTCGCATCCGACGACTTGAAGAAAGGCAATGCGAGCGTGCTTTCTGCGGCACCCGTCATCATCGTTATAAAGAAGAACGCGAGTATGCACAAAAGTCCTTTTTCGTCCTTGAGGTAATCTACGCCCTCCTTCAAGTCATCTGCAAAACGCTTAAAGCTAAAGCTCGTCGTTGCGCGGCTTATCATATGCTTTTCCTCTACCTTTATCTGGGTTTCCATTATAGCTGCCACGGCAAACGCCACAGCCGTAAACACAAACAGAGGCATAAGACCGACCGTATTGTAGCAGATGCCTGCAACGGGAACCATAATCGTACTCGCAAGCGGATAAATCAAGCTTGAAATCGAGTACGCCTTACTGTAGTTGCCCTCGGTTATTAGCAATGGGTATAAGCTCTCATAAACGACGCTGTACACGCTGTCTATCGAACCCGCCAACAGGCTTATCAGCAAGAAAATGACGTAGTTGAACCAACTGAACTGCAAAATCACCGCTATGATTATGTACATCCCTGCGGCGACAAAGTCGAGCAGGTATATAAGCTTTGCTCTCGAAAACCTATCGATGTACGGTCCTGCCAAAAGCGGCATAATTACCCTCGGCATCGAATAGCAAACCATAAACAATGCATACTTTAATGTCGACCCTGTAAAGTCGTATACCATCAAGCCTATTGCAAAACCCGAAACTGCGTGTCCCAACATTGACACGACAGTTCCTAGTGTGATGATGGTAAAGTTCTTTGTCCAAAGCTTCTTCATATTACCTCTTCGCCAAATAAAGCCCTTAATTGCGATAATTCTACGCTTGTTAAAGTATATAAGTCAATATAAGCGCAAAATAAAAGGCCGCTTAAGCGACCTATTCATTATGCCATATCAACCTCTTCCGAACATCAAAATAACGACGGCACATATTATACCGAGAATGACCAAAGCAATCGGTATAAACACACCGTATGCCGAAATCAACATCGCGAAAAAATCGCCCTTCTCAAGTTCCATATTTGACTCGCGGAGCTTCCGCTGCCTGCGTGCTTCTTTCACGCCCGCTTTGAGCTCTTCCTTGCGCAATTCATCGGTAGAGATATCATCGTCGGAGCTGTCGACCGAGTCATCATCGCCGTCCAAAGGATTTTTGGCGACTCTGTTTTCGCGGCTCTCATTTTGTTGCTCCAGTATTCGACGCAGTTTATCTTCGTACAGCATAATTCTTCCTTAAACTTAAATTAAGCTCCGCGGCAAGCTTACCACGGAGCTTATCGTTATTCTTAGTCTCTGTCGTTTATCTTATCCAAATTCATAGTTGCGTCATTTGCACGAAGCATATGATGGCAAGCTACGAAGTGGTCAGGTCTGACTTCCAGAAGCTCAGGCGTTACGTGTCTGCAGATATCCGTGCAATAACGGCATCGCGTATGGAACTTACATCCCTTGGGCGGATTTACCGGGCTGGGTATATCGCCTTCGAGGATTATCAGCTCACGCTTCGCATCTGTCGTGGGTATTGCATTGAGCAGTGCCTCCGTATAGGGATGCATCGGGTGATCGAAAGTCTCCTGTGAGGGAGCAAGCTCGACCATTGAGCCCAAATACATAACGCCGATACGGTCGCTTATGTACTTAACTACCGACAGGTCATGTGTGATGAACATGTACGTCAGATTCTGTTGGTCCTTGAGGTCCTGCAGCAGGTTGATGATCTGTGACTGGATAGAAACGTCCAGAGCTGAAACAGCCTCGTCACAAACGACGAACTTCGGATATACGCCGAGAGCACGAGCGATACCGATACGCTGACGCTGACCGCCGGAGAACTGGTGCGGATACCTGTGGAGGAAGTAGGGAGCGAGACCGCAACTATCCATTACCTTAAGTACGGCGTCCTGCATCTGCTCGTTGTTCTTCTTGAAGTAACCGTGAGCCAGCATACCTTCGCCAATGATCTGACCAACCGTCATACGGGGGTTCAGTGAAGAATACGGATCCTGGAATATCAGCTGCATATCGCTTCTGAGGTGACGCATCTCGGGATACGTGAGGCGAGCCAGGTCGATACCGTCGTCGCGCAGTGCCTCAAGAGCCATGAACTCAGGATTATCTGCGTACTTGGCGCGCTCAGCTTCGAGGTGTGCCTTAGCCTCATCAACTGCCTTGTGAGCGTCGTCGACCTTGGCCTGTGCAGCTGCTGTATTGGCCTTGCATTTTTCGAGCTTAGCACCGAGTGACTTCTTCTTGGAAGCGGACTCTTCCTTGTCGTACTTATACTGTACGTCACGTTCATCGAGCTGAACATCGGCGAGCTCAAATCTGAGCTTTGCACAATGCTCATATGCTCTTGCAAGTGTCATATAGAGCGGTACTACTTTGCCCAGATCTTCGACTATCATAAAGCCGCCGAAAATGCTGACTATATCGGTGTAGGCGTTGTCGGCTGCACGGCGAGCGTTTGCCATTTCCTCAGCCTTCTTATACTTGGTTATGTTGGATACGGTTACCTTTTCGCCGTCCCTATCTTCAACAACCTCGTCGGGCATGGCTTCGTATTCCTTTTGCTTGGCTTCATATGCAGCCTTGAGCTCGTAATACTGCCTGCGACGCTTGTTGACCGTCGAAATCGTCTCCACGAAGTACTTGGGAGCAACTTCCTCAAGTGTTCTACCGTAATAGATCGAGCGACCGTCAGTCTGACGATAAAGCTGGAGCAATGTACGACCGAGTGTTGACTTACCACATCCCGACTCACCTACCAGACCGAATGTCTCGCCCTCGTAGATATTGATCGAAATGCCATCGTTAGCCTTTACGAACCTGCCGCCCTTGAGCGGGAAATACTGCTTAAGGTTCGTTATACGGAGCAGAATTCTCTTATTTTCCATCATTCATTCTCTCCTTCTTGTTAGGATAGAAACACCTAATCTGCTGCCTTTCTGAGACATGTACCAAATCCGGCTCCTCCTCACGGCAACGTTCGGTTGCGTACTTACAACGCGGTGCAAACTTACAGCCCTTCGGCAAATCCAGCGGGTGCGGTACGGCACCGGGGATAGCATCGAGTCTCTCGTGAACGGGGGTGTCCAAACGCGGTATTGATACCATCAGACCCTCTGTGTAAGGATGCGAATACTCGTTGTTCTTGTCGAATACTACATCGCAAGGCGCGAGCTCAACAACCTGACCACAGTACATAACGGCAACATCATCTGCCATTTGGTTAATAACGCCGAGGTCGTGTGTTATGAACAGTATCGCTGTACCCTTCTCTTTCTTGAGGTCATTCATCAGCTTCAGTATCTGAGCCTGAATCGTAACATCAAGAGCAGTGGTGGGCTCATCCGCAATCAGCAGCTTAGGACGGCAGGCAAGTGCCATTGCTATCATGACACGCTGTCTCATACCACCTGAAAGCTGGTGCGGATACTGCTTTGCAACTACTTCGGGATTCGGAATCTTAACATCCTGAAGCATTTCGATAACGTGCTCCTTGGCTTCTGCCTTGCTCATATTCTGGTGAATGATGAACGATTCCGAGAGCTGCCTTTCAACCGTAAATACGGGGTTAAGGCTTGTCATGGGCTCCTGGAATATAACGGAGATATCGTTACCTCTTATCTTGTACATCTCTTCGAGGCTGAGCTTTGTAAGGTCCTTGCCTTCAAAGAGTATTTCACCGCCGGCAATGTAGCCGTTGCCGTCGAGGAGCTGGAGCATGCTCATAGCTGATACGCTCTTGCCCGAACCCGACTCGCCAACTACGCCGAGTGTCTTTCCTTCATCAACCGAATAGGAAACGCCGTTAACGGCTTTTACTATTCCCCTCTTAGTGGTAAAGAAGGTTTTAAGGTCTTTCATTTCAAGCATTGCCATATGCGTACCTCCTTACCTTTCCGTAGATCTCGGGTCCATCGCGTCGCGGAGTCCGTCGCCCATCAGGTTAATACTGATAGTCGTAAGACCGAATATGACGGATGTGAACACCCAACGCCACCACATATTCTGTATAACGTCAGAGTTATTTGCACCGTTCAGCATATTGCCCCATGTAGGCGTAGGCGGTGCAATACCGAAGCCGAGGAATGCGAGGCCGGACTCTGTAAGCATTGAAGTTGCAAAGCCCAGTGTCGCACTGACGATAATTGTCGAAATGACGTTCGGTATAATATGTCTGAATACGATCTTGTTTTCCTTGACACCCATTGCCTTTGCAGCAGTAACGAATTCCTGCTCACGGGCACGGAGAACCTCCGCACGAACGAGTATGCACAGACCGGTCCATCCGATGATACCGAGAATAACCATTATCATGTACATCTTCTGCTCCGTTGTGAATCTCTGTCCGAGAATGGATGACAAAATCAACAAAAGCGGCAAGCTCGGCAAACTACCGATAACCTCTGCTATACGGCAGATAATCATATCGACCACGCCGCCGAAGTATCCGGCCAAACCGCCGAATATAACGCCAAGTATGGTGCTGATAAGTACCGCAACCGCACCAACCGTCATGGTTGTTAGACCGCCGTGGATGATTCGTGTGAGTATGTCACGGCCGAATTCATCTGTACCGAGCAGATAGCCCTTAAGGCCCCAAGTATGGCAGTTGCCCTGATCGTCTATAGCGTAGTTATAGAAACCACCACTGTAAACGTCAACGATATTGTATTTTGCAAGGTTCTTCGGAACGTCAGTCTGCTTGAGTGCGTTGTCGCCCCATGCGATAACCTCGCCATTCTCCATCAATCCGACAAAGTAGTTCTTACCGGCAGAAATCTTAACTATGTCAGAATCGTGAGCGGGAACTGCGTTCTCATTATTTGTCATGTTGCCCCAGAAGTAGAGCTCGCCATCCTCATCGGCAGCGCAGACTACGTCATAGGTTGAAGCAATACTTACTACCTTCTTCTTTTCAACACCGCTCTGTACCTCAGCAGCGGGATCCTCATATGAGATAGCATCCGGAATACGTGTGAATGCATTCGACTTTTCCATACCGGTATATGCTACTGTACCGTCGTTAAGAAGTACGATGTAGTTATAGCCTGTGAATGTGAAGTCGGCGATCTTACCCTGGTAGGACTTCCTGACCATTATATCGCTCAGATTCTTGTTGCCCCAAATATAGAGGTAACCATCATTTGTGAGAACACCGGTGACCTGGTTTCCGGCATCTATCTTCTTGATGTCAGAATACTTGAGTTCCTCGACTTCATCGGGCATTGCATTCTGCTTGTTACGGTCGACACCCCAGAAGTACCAATTGTCCTTATCGTCGATTGCATAAACGTGGTCTGTACCAACAGCTATATCGACTATGAACGAATTCTTTACTTCCTCGGGCATTGCGTCCTTAACGTCGATAACAGGCGTCATTGAAGTATTGCCCCAAACGTATACCTTACCATCGTTGGAGAGACCGATCGAGAAGCTCTTACCTGCTTCAATGCGCCTGATATTGCCATCAAGCTCATTCGGCACTGCCAGCATCGTCATACCCGGAGGTGTATTAGTCTGCGTCTGGTCGACATAACTAAGGTCAAGTTCTACGAATGCCGGACCGATAAGTACGAACAGAAGTATTATCGTGAACATTATGAGACCGAATACAGCTGTCTTCTTCCTGAAGAAGTTCTCGAATATCGTACGAATCGGGCTCTGAATCTGTTCTTCTTCGAATATGCTCAGCTCTTTCTTGGTTCCACAAAAACCACGACGGAGCCAATTCAAAACACGAGAAGGCTTTCTCTTTTTATCGCTCATTTTCAGTCCTCCTCCTTACTTGTCTACCCTTACGCGCGGGTCTACGAGACCGTAGCTAAGGTCTGTGAGCAATCTGCCCAACAGGGCAATGATTACGTAAATCATCTGCATTGCAAGCACCATCTGGTAGTCTTGTTGTGTAAGACCCAGAATCATCAGCTTGCCTATACCGTTAAGTCCGAACATCGTTTCAAGCATTACCCAGCCGCCGAGTAGCGATGTAAACCAGCTGATGATGATCGTTATAACGGGGAGCAGAGCGTTTCTCCATGCATGGCTGTAAATAACAACCTTCTCGCGTACACCCTTTGCTCTCGCAGTACGGATATAATCCTGGCTAAGCTCATTGATCATAGCTGCGCGGATGTAACGGAACGTACTTGCCATTGAGTTTATGGTTGCAACCAAAACCGGCAATGTGAAGTAATACACCTTCTCAATAAAGCCTTCAAATCCCGTAAGCGTACTGCCCGGAGCCTTCATACCGGATACCGGGAAAATCGGGATCAATACGGCAAATAGATATATCATAACAAGTGCCGTAATGTAAATCGGGATGCTTATACCCAGAATAGTAAACACCTGCATCGCGTTATCTATGAATGACTTCTTCTTAACGGCACAGTATATTCCGAGCGGGATCGTTATTCCAAGTGCCAGAATAGATGAGAAAGCATTGAGGAACAACGTATTCAACAAAGGTTCACCAATAATCTTGCTTACATCCTTCAGGTATGTCGTGGAATACCCGAGATTTCCCTTCAAGAGGTTCGTAAACCAATTGTAATACTGGACAACCAGGGGTTTATCCAGGCCGAGCGATGCAGTCAGACGATTATACTCTGACTCATACTGCTCAGCAGTCAACTTGTCTCTCTGTGGTTCCAACATTTGGCGCACTACGTCGCCCGGGATTAGCTTGTACAACATGAACATCAAGAATGACAATATGACGAATACTACAACTACGTACACAAGTCTCTTGAGTATGTACTTTACCATCCTTTCACCAACCTTCCTTACTTACTAATTTAGCGTTGCGGTTCACCATCCGCTTATATACATATGGCTAACCATATATAAAACTCATTCGTCACCAGTCCGCTTGTATATTGTACCGATCGACTAAATAATATAGGTTATTATAGCATATGCATACACTCATAGCAATAAAGCTATTAATATATTGTAGACACAATGTGACATCACGTCAAACTAAACTTTTGGAATTGCAGGTCATCCCTCCCTATACTGTATATGTTTACTCATATGCAGGTCATGCGCAATGTAATCTATGATTTCGGTACGGATTACCGCAATTCCGTGTATTATCTCACATTATCATATGTAATCCAGAAATCAAACCTATAGATGTAACATTCTGTTTCGAGACGATTCGATGTCGAAACACGTCATCATAGATACTTGTGCACCAATTGACAAGTCGCATATATTTCGGTTGCCAACTCTTAGGATTCATTTCCGTTCTATATGCAACTCACTGATGTAACAATCATATGTTAATTAACTCCGGCATATCATGCTTATCTCAACGTGCTTTACAGAAGCGTATTGCCCGAACTAAATATGCAGTTCTCAACCTGCTTGAACCAAAAGTGTGCATTCGAGCGTGAAAAAGGCCCACCGGAGAACCGATGGGCCTGTTGTTAATTAGCTATTTACCTAGACTTAATTACTCAGCAATCCACATGTAGACGATCTGATCTGTGCAGCTCCACAGCGGGTTTACTTCGTAGTTCTGGATCTTAGCATTGTAGATATCGTAGTACTCGTTGGAGTAGAGCGGTACCTCGGGCAGTACATCGTTCCAAATGTCGATGTACTCAACCCACTTAGCACGGTAAGCTTCATTGTCACCGGGCTCAATGCCGTATACCATGTCCATGGAAGCCTTATCAAGAGCCTCGTCGAAGCAGAAGTTGGTGTTCAAACCAAGAGCTACGAGGTCGGGATCGGATGTCCAGTTGTAAGACATGTCATAAGCAGCATAGAAGTTGGTTGCCAGGTTGTACATACCATAGGTGGGTACGCCGTACTTGGGATCGACGCCTGATCTACGGTACATATAGTTGAGGAGCTCGCCGAAGTCCATTGTTGCACGGTTGATTACCATACCGGCTGCAGCGGTCTGCTCACCCTTAGCAAGCATTGTATCGATAAGCTCTGATACGGGGTTGCCTGTTGAAGAGCACCACTCAATAATGAGGCCCATGTACTTCTCGCCGTTGACTTCTACAACGTGCTGATAAGTGCCGGCTTCTTCATCGGTGACCTTCTTATAACGTGTGCCTGTTCCGGAGTATGCTGTACCGTCAGCATTGTATACCCAACCGTCAGCCTCGAGAACTTCCTTAGCCTTATCCAAGCTGTAAGCATAGGTCTCAAGCTTGTCAGCAAGCTCTTCCTCGGACTCCTGATACATCCACATTGCAAGGCCATACGGACCATGTACAACGGAGCCGAAGCCCTCTGTGAATGTGTCAGCGAACTGGTTCCTGTCGAGCAGGTAAGCTATAGCATGACGAACTGCCTTGAACTGTGTCGGACCGAAGTCGCACTGGAACATGAGCTTGCCGTAACCGTTGCGGAGATAATCGTATGTCTTGAAGTTGCCTTCAGCTGCGATATCCAGAGCGGTGTTGATCTCGCTACCGTCTGTGAGACCGGTCAGAACGTCGATACGGCCTGATCTGAGGGCGTCAAACTGTGTTGCTTTGTCAGCAAGTGTGTAGATAACGGTCTGAATATGGGGCTTCTGTCCCTCGAAGTTGCCCTTGTACAGGGGGTTGAGCTCGAGAACAGCTTCCTTAGCGGCTGTATCATAGTACTTGAGGTTGTATGGACCGCAGCTGACCTTGTTCTCTGTGCCGAATCTCTCGTCCATGATAGTACCTTCGATCCTACCATCATCAGTCTTTCTAACAATGTCAGTGTTCTCAGTTGTGAAGTTGCCTGTGATGTAAGCGCCTTCGCCATCGTCAGCTACATCGAAGCCTTCGCCGAGCCATGACTTGAGGTGGCAGGGAGAAATGCCGACGTATGTAAGGTCATAGTAGTAGGGGATGTATCCAAATTCAGGATCACCGTTAATGGCAATGGAGAATGTGTATTCGTCAATCAGTCTTACGCCTGAGAACACATTCGTCTTACCCTCATTGAATGCATCATAACCTACATAGTACATACCGGCTGAACCGGCAGCATCAGCGGCCACGATAACGGGGGAGCTGAAGAGCAGCACTCTGGCTACGAAATCCTTAGCTGTGATAGGATCGCCATTGCTCCAAACGAGGTCGTTATGGATCTTAATGGTGTATACCTTATCTTCCCAGCCGCCTTCGTTAGCGACCATCTCGGATGTATGCTCAGCAACAACTGATTCGTCCCAGATGTACTCGCCGATCTGGTTTGACAGAACTGTGCCAACTGAGTTGATCATTGCTCTGATGTTAGCATCAGCAGCGCCGTTCATCCAAACGCCTGTGAAGTCGCCCGTGAGCTCGGTGCTGTCGCCGATAACTATCTGACCGCCAACCTTGGGCTCATCGTTGCCGGGTACAGGTGTGGGATCTGTTGTGCCGGGATCCGTTACAGGATTGTCCGTGGGATCAGGTTTTTCGGTCGGAGTACAAGCTACAACAGCGAAAACCATGAGAGCAGCAAGAAGCAAAGCAAAAAACTTCTTCATGTTTCTATTTTTTCCTCCTATAATTTTTATGAATGGACATTATGCCATTCATTTGCACACATTATAGCAGAACAATATATGCTTGGCAACATTTTTTTGTTGCTGTCTCATATTTTGTGCTGACATTCACATTATACACCCTGAAATTACTTGCACATAATGCGCATACGACTATACTTTTCATCGTTTGTCTCTTTCTGTTTTTTGGGGAATTAACACTTCTGAATCCAATAACCACTATACTTAACTTATTACGCAGTGGATATATTCCGGCTTTCGGTATCGCTTTTTGTATATTGATGGCTTCAAATTGCTTTCGGCTATGTTATAATGTTAAATAACGCTTTTGGGAGAGATATAATGGCAAGATTCAGGAAGCTAAAAGGTGTTCGCAAGTTACCCCACAGGTCAGGCTTAAGAGGTGCGCTCAGAAGAAGCAACCTCGCCCCTTTTTTATCGCTGTTTGGGATAATTATAGGCATTCTCGCCTTTGCGGCACTGATTATGTATGTTTTGCTTCCGGCGATTCTCCCTCGGATGGGCCTTGAGTACAATCCTCCTTTTATTCCTACACCTACTCTGTCCCCTACTCCTGCCCCTACACCCACGCCGAATCCGCTTGATGTGTTCGATCCATATGCGGACGCCGCCGAGATAGTCATAGACGGAACTGAATTTACTTGGTTTGCAGACCCTTATTATTCGGATGGCAAAATAGTTTTCTCGGGCGGAAGGTTGGTTGACAACGACGTTATGCACGACACGATTTTCATGTTCGATCCCGTGACTCGCGATTACGAAAAGCTCGACTACGCCATCAAGAACACACACATACTGTATCCGCGTATGAATTCGGACTGGCTGGTATTCCTCGATTCAAAGGCCACCGGCGGCGGGCAGATAGTCGCCATAGACAGGAAAACAGAGGGTTCCGAGCCTATTGTAGTTAAGGATGTCTATGTCGGTCAGCCCGAAATCAAGCTTGACGGCAACTACTTAGCGTGGACGGAGCGCACCGGCACTCGTATGGACAAGCTTTTCGTGTGCGATCTTACGACTCTCGAAACAACTACGCTTGCAATGTTTAGGAATTCCGTGTTCGGTATGAGCATACCGTCGCTGATGGACGGCGTTGTCGCATGGGCCCTGTCTGACGATGCATCTGTTGATGACGACTCCGCTAAGGGGCTTATAAGCTATATAGCTATAGACGGCGGAAGCCTCGAATCGCTCAAAACTAACACATATGTCCACGATCCTGAAAGCAACGGCCGTTACTTCTGTTGGCTTGATTCCAACCACGACGAGAACGCTAAGCTCTATGGCACGGACGGCAAAAATGAGCCCACGCTGATTGCCGAGGGCGTTGTGGAATTCGGGCTGAACGACGACTATGTCGTATACGGCAAAAATGAAGTAGTATGGCTCTACTCGTTTACAACGGAAAAAGAATACCGTCTCACGCCGATGGATGAAAACGCCCAGTTCATAGGTGTTTCCAACGACATGGTATTCTGGTATGACGTATCTACACGAGGCAGGGACGTGGTCAAATACCTGCTGATACCGTAAAGGACAGTAAATGGCAAAGAACGATAGAACGATATATGTCTGCGGAGAATGTGGCTACGAAAGCGGAAAGTGGCTCGGGCACTGCCCTGCCTGTTCGGCCTGGAACACTATGGTCGCATTCACCCCTTCTCCCATCTCGTCGTCGGCTTCATCGGCTGTAGGTGCGAAAGCCTCCGGCGTATTGCTCTCAAACATAAAGAGCGAGACAGTACCGAGGATTCTGACCGGCATAGGCGAGCTCGACCGTGTGCTCGGCGGGGGCATAGTACTTGGCTCGTGCATACTGCTCGGAGGCGACCCCGGAATAGGCAAATCCACATTGCTCATGCAAGCGGCGGGCAATATAGCATCCACCTGCAAGGTCCTCTATGTATCTGGTGAGGAGTCTGCGGCTCAATTGAAGCTCAGGGCTGACAGATTGCACGTTACCGCAGACATGATGATACTCTCAGACACTCTGCTCACTGATATAGATACGCAGATAGAGTCATACAAGCCCGACATACTGATAGTCGACTCTATACAGACGATTTACAACCCAGATATAGCAAGTACCGCCGGCAGCGTTACCCAGATACGCGAATGTACAGCTCGTTTCATGCGCTACGCCAAAGCTTACGGCATATCGGTATTTATAGTAGGTCATGTGACAAAAGAGGGTGCGCTCGCAGGTCCTAGAATGCTCGAGCATATGGTGGATACTGTGCTCTACTTTGAAGGCGACAGACACGATTCTCTCAGATTACTCCGCGCGGTAAAGAATCGCTTCGGTTCAACAAACGAGATAGGCGTATTTGAGATGCGCGACGTCGGAATGGCGCAAATCACTGACCCCTCCGAGCTGTTCCTCTCGGGAAGTCATCTCCCCGGCTGTGCTGTCACCTGTGTAATGGAGGGTACTCGTCCAATGCTCGCGGAGGTACAGGCGCTGCTTGTACGCTCCCAGTTTGCGAACCCCAGAAGATTCGCTACGGGGCTTGACACGGGAAGGCTCGGGCTTCTGCTCGCGGTTTTAGAGAAAAAGACATCGCTTTCGCTCTCCGACATGGATATTTACGCAAACGTCGTCGGCGGCCTTAGGATAGCCGAGCGCGCGTGCGACCTTGCAGTTGTGCTCTGCGTAGCCTCCGCAATAAGCGGTAAGCCCCTGCCGAAATCGACCGCGGTGATAGGCGAGGTAAGTCTTACAGGAGAGCTGAGAAGAGTGAGCCGCACGGATAAGCGAATATCCGAATGCGAGCGCCTCGGCTACAAGCGCATAATAGTGCCGTTTGACGATTATCCCAAGAGCGGCGACATACAGCTTCTCAAGGTGAAGACGATAGCAGAGGCCGCAGCACTCGTCGGCATAGTATAACGTTAGACATTGACAACCGCCAACAGGCGGTTTTTTCGTATAGACCTGCCATATTTGTAAGATACTAAGACAATGTCGGAGGGGTAGTATGCTGATTCTATTCTTAAGGTCTATATTTCTATACTGTCTTATATTCGCTGTTATTCGATTGACGGGCAAGCGACAGCTTTCGGATATACAGCCCTTTGATTTGGTTGTGACGCTGCTTATAGCCGACCTTGCCGCAGAGCCTGCGAGCGATACCGCCGTGCCTCTTGTGTATGCCGTCGTGCCTATACTCGCTCTGTTTTTGATGCAGAGAATGATTTCGTATCTGTCGCTAAAAAACGTGAAGCTCAGAAAATTCGTATGCGGCAGAGCACTTATAGTAATTGAAAAGGGCATAGTGGTCGAGGAAACGCTCAAAAAGACACACTACACACTGGACGACCTGCTCGCTCAGCTCAGAATTCAAGGTGTCTTCAGCATTGACGACGTGGAATACGCCATCATCGAAACGGGCGGCGATATGTCGATAATGCTAAAAGGTATAAGACAGCAACCCACGTACGAATCCATGGGGTTTCCGGCCCCTAAGACCGGACTCCCAATTTATATAATAGAGGACGGAGTGGTTCACAGGAACACATTGTACTCGATAGGCTATAACGACTGTTGGATAAGGGAAACGTTGTCGAGTTTAGGGTATAAGACCCATAAAGAGGTGCTGTATCTGTGTATAATGCCCGATGGCAGAGTGTGCTCGCAGGACAAGGGGCGTGGTAATGTAAGAAGGCTGGCGGAGACAACTAAATGAAGAAAGACGTGAAGCTTGCAAACACAAAACCATTCTATGCGGGTGCTATAGGCTCGACACTGGCGGTATTGATACTGCTTGCGCTGTTTATATTTCCGCCTGCAAGAATAAGCAAAATCTGCGATTTCATCATACCCAGGATAGAAGATGCTCGCGCAATGGCGCTTGACGAGGATTTTGTGGGCGCACTTTCGGTCTGCGAGGAGATGGCATCATATCTAGACGGCGAGTACGAGTTTCTCTATTCGTTTATAGACCACGAACACGTCGCAGAGCTCGAGGATGACATTAACGCCTGTATAGATATGGCGCATACCGAGAGCGCAGATCAGTTTTTAAGCGAGCTGTGGTCGTTTCGCATTACGATTGAGACAATTAAGCACATAGAGAGTATTAAGAGTTATTCGTTTCTTTAATTGTATGGGCTGATATTTGATGCTATAATTTTTATATGAGTGTCAAACAGACAAAAGAGAATACCTGTTGCTTTACGGGGCACCGCGACTTGGATAAAAGGCAGATTGCCGATGCAAGAAACAAGCTCATGACGCTGATTGCCAAGCTTTATGAGAATGGCTACCGATGGTTTGTGTGCGGTGGTGCATTGGGCTTTGATACGTTGGCGGCGTCTTCGGTATTGGCAAGTCAAAGCGCGTTTCCCGATATAGAGCTTTACTTGGCGCTTCCCTGCAAATCACAGGCACAGGGCTGGTCGCGGCTCAATCGCGGCGTTTACCGGAGAATACTTACTTGCGCTTCAAAAGTTGAGTACATTTCCGACAGCTATACTCCGTGGTGTATGCTTGCGCGAAACAGGCGCATGATAGAATTGAGTTCGCTTTGCATAAGCTATAAGCTTAGAGACAGCGGAGGCACCGCATATACGGTAAGGGCGGCGGAGGGAGCTTCAATCCCCGTGTTAAACATAGCCAATTCATAAAAATACCTATTTTGTATGCACCAACTCCACATAGTAAGCTTAGTGGGGACGTTTACCTTGCCAAAAAACGTTGCCATACCTAAAAAAGAATGTTAGAATAGAAACGCTTATGCGATAATGCGAAAGGAGGTGCGGCATGCTCAGCATATTTAAGACCATAGACGGCAAAACATCTAAACAGAACGATATAACGCCCGGCTGTTGGGTTCATATGTGCAGACCCGATGACGAAGAGATAGATAGGATTGTATCCGAGTTAAGTATCGACGGTGATTATCTCATGGCCGCACTTGACGACGAGGAAAGCCCCCGTGTGGATTCCGAGGAAGGCGATACACTTATAATTATCGACATACCCGTAGTGGAAAAGAACGGCAAGTCGTTTTCCTATTCTACTCTCCCGTTGGGAATTATCTACACAGACGAGAACATCATTACCGTTTGTCTGAGGGAGACGTCGCTAATCGATATGTTTGCCGAGGGAAAGGTCAAGGGCTTTTCGACGAACAAAAAAACTCGCTTCATACTGCAGCTTTTGCAGAGGAATGCGGCGAGGTTTTTGCAGTACCTCAAGCAGATAGACAAGTCGAGCGTCACAATTGAGGCGGAGCTTCATAAGTCTATGCAGAATCGCGAGCTGATACAGATGCTTGCGCTCGAGAAGTCGCTCGTGTATTTTTCTACCTCGCTGACAAGCAATGAGCGCGTACTCAAAAAGCTTTTGAGGCTCGACTTTATACAGCGTTATCCCGATGATACGGAGCTTTTGGAGGACGTATTGGTCGAGAATGAGCAGGCTATCAGCATGTGCTCCATTTACCGCGATATTTTAAGCGGCACCATGGATGCCTTTGCATCAATTATATCAAACAACCTGAACATAATAATGAAGCTTCTTGCTTCTATCACCATAGTTTTGAGCATCCCCGCGATAGTGGCGGCGTTTTTCGGCATGAATACGGGTGTCCCGTGGGAAGGGTCTATGACGGGCTTCTATATCGCAATCGGCATAGCTCTCGGCGGGTCTCTCATAACCGCACTCATACTATGGGTGAAAAAAATGTTTTAATCCGTACAGGTGTTGATTGTGGAGGATGAATGGGATATTTTGAAATAAAAGGCGGCGCGAGACTCGAAGGAGTAGTGACGATAAGCGGCGCAAAAAATGCAGGCTTGGGTGTTATCCCCGCGGCTATTCTCGCCGGGGAGATGTGTGTTATCGAAAACCTGCCCTGCGTCAGCGACGTATACATCTTTGGGGAGATACTGTCCGAGCTGGGTGCTGCCGTCAATCTCGCAAAGAACGGCGTTATGACTATAGACCCATCAAGCATTTCAAAGCTCACCGCCACATCCGAATCGGTATCAAAGTTCCGTGCATCTTACTACCTTTTGGGAGCACTGTTGGGCCGCTACGGTCATGTCGAGCTCGCACTTCCCGGCGGTTGTGACATAGGCGAACGCCCCATAGATCAGCACATAAAGGGCTTTGAGGCGCTCGGTGCGACAGTGGTAATCGACGAGGAGAATTGCAAAATAACCGCCGATGCGGATCAGCTCAAGGGTTGTGAGATATATCTCGACGTTGCAAGTGTAGGAGCGACAATTAACATAATGCTCGCCGCCGCGCGCGCAGAGGGAAAGACGCTTATAGTAAACGCCGCAAAGGAACCCTATATAGTAGACGTCGCAAACTTCATCAACATGATGGGCGGAAGCGTCAGGGGCGCCGGTACAGACGAGATAAGAATCACCGGCAGACAGAATCTTCACGGCTGTACATACGCCATTATCCCCGACATGATGGAGGCCGGCACGTTTATGATAGCGGCGGCGGCAACAGGCGGCAATGTTGTATTAAACAACGTTATCCCCAACCATCTCGATGCGATTTCCGCTAAGCTGTTAGAGAGCGGCGCGTCCGTAGAGACTGACGACGACGGGCGCGAATTCTACGTCAAAGTAAGCGCAAACAGAAGGCTTCGCGGCGTAAACATAAAGACGCAGTTTTATCCCGGCTTCCCCACAGACCTTCAACAGCCTATGGGCGCGATGCTGTCCCTTGCAAAGGGCAGAAGCCTTATAATAGAAGACATCTTTGAGCAGCGCTTCAAGTATGTCGAAGAGCTCAAGCGCATGGGAGCGCAAATAAAGCTCAACAACAGGCGTGCGATGATAGAGGGTGTGGACTCGCTGAAGGCGTGCGACCTGTATGCAAGCGACTTAAGAGCGGGTGCGGCATTGGTAATTGCCGCGCTTACCGCAGACGGAGTCAGCAGACTGCACAACATCCACTACATAGACAGAGGCTACGAGCACTTTGAACACAAGCTTGCCGCACTCGGAGCCGATGTAAAACGATTCGATTGAACATTTTAAGTCGCCTTAGAGCGACTTTTTTGTACCTTTTAGGCGCGCACGTTGTGCTATAATTTAATAAAACACCTATCGGAGGCACAGATGAGATTATTCGTTGCCATAGAGCTGCCCGCACAGGTCCGCAGGGAGCTGCAAATGGTAGAGGCGGAGCTTCAGCGCCGCAGTGAAAACGGCAGATTCGTGAGCCAAAGAAATTTTCATATAACGCTTCACTTTATCGGGGAGACGGACAGGCTTGCCGATGCGGTCAGTGCCGTACACGAGTGTGTCCGCGGTATTCGACCGTTTGAACTGCACCTCGGCAACTACTCCTCTTTTGACAGGGGCGAAACAAGGACGTCAATAGTAACCGTGAACGGAGATTTTAGCGAGCTTAATGCGCTATACGAATCACTTCAGGCGAAAATGACCGATTACGGTTTTAAGCGCGAGCACAGGAGATATACTCCGCATATAACGCTCGGCAGAAACGTCGTGCATAGCGACGAGACGGGCGAGATACTCTCACGCACTCCGCTCAAGGGCGCCTTCACGGTATCGGGTATTACTCTGTTTGAGAGTGTGCGTGGGCCGCGGGGCATGGACTATCTGCCATTACACAGGGAGAAATTTTAAAAAGCATGAGTTCGGTAACTTTTATCGAGGGGCGTGCGGGCTCTGGCAAGACGACAAAAATGCTCAAGTGTGCCACTGCGCTCATAGAGCAGGGCGAAAGGGTCCTGATATTAGTACCCGATCAATTTACGTTTGCCACGGAAAGGATGCTCGCGGACACGCTCGGACACGGCTTGCTTGAAAGCGCTGTCTACTCGTTTACATCGCTTGCGGACCGTGTGCTCGAGCTGTCGGGTGACCATGTCGAGTACCTGTCGACGCAGGGCAAGCGCATGGTCATACGAAAGGTCATAGACGAAAACAAGTCCAAGCTTTCGGCTTTCGGAGCGATATCCGACACAAATGGCTTTGCAAAGAAGTGCGATGAGATGTTTTCCCGCTTTAAGCGCTGTCTTATAACCCCTGCCATGCTGACGGAGGCGGCAAAGCACGACAATGCCCCCACCGTACTCAAACGCAAGCTCGCAGACCTGGCAATTCTCTACGACGCGACCGAAGAATACCTTAAAAACCGCTACATGGACAGCGAGGACATGCTCAACTCGCTTATAGAGCACCTGCCCGATTCGTTTGTTCGCGGTACTCACATATTCATGGACGGTTTTTTGTCGCTTACCGAGCAGAAATACAAGATAATCGAAAAGCTGATAGCTATAGCCGCTACTGTCACAGTTACCGTATGTTTGGACGACGTGTGCAGCGACAGAGAGCTTTTTGAGCCGCGCCGTCGCAGTAAGTCGCGCGTAGTTCACATGGCGCAGGAAGCAGGCGCACCCATAAGCGTCGTGCACTGCCATAGAACGGGTGCAGAGGGCTTTGCACCCGAGCTTTCACACATGGAGCGCGAGCTGTTTGCATTCCCGTTTTCCGCATATGACGACAGCGAAGTAAATATAACCGTATTCGCCGCTCAAAATATGCGAAACGAGTGTGAGGCGCTTTGCAATGAGATAATAGGCGCAGTCCATGAGGGAGAGCGTTACAGGGATATGTCTGTGCTCGTGTGCAATCCCGAGGCTTACTCAGGCACGCTTCAAAATACCATGAAGCGCTACGGAATACCCTTCTTTATGGATGTCACCAGACCTCTCACCGAGCATCCGCTCGCCCAGCTCATAATAGCTTCGCTCAGATGCATAACCCAGGGTTATGCGCGCAGCGACATGCTCGGCATAATGCGCTCGGGCTTCATAAAGGTATCAAAAGAGCAGGCGGAATCGTTTGAGAATCACCTGCTTAAATACAATATTAGCGGCTCGCAATTCCACGAGGATTTCGCTCAGGAGGATGCTCCGAAGGGCACAAACGAGCTGAGGGCCGCAATAATAAAGCCGCTTACGGATTTTCAGGCGGCGCTCGCCAGGGCGAATACCGTAGGCCGGAAGATCGAGGTGCTTTACGCCTATCTCGAGGGATTAGAGGCGATGGAGCGCATGAACGATATGACTGACGAGCTTCGCGCCAATGACAGGCTGCAACAGGCAGATGAGACGGCGCAGGCGTGGAGCACGACTATGGATCTGTTTACACAGCTCTATGCGATAATGCACGATGTCCGCGTATCAAACAAACGCTTCCTCGACATACTCGAGGAGGGCTTCTCATGCTACAGAATAGGCGTTATCCCCACTACCGTCGACCAGCTATTGGTGGGCAACACGGAGCGTACCTGCGCAGAGCACATGAACAGGCTGTTTGTCGTGGGCGCGTCTGCGGATTCCCTGCCTGCCCGTGCGAGAGACGACGATATGCTCGACGACCGTGAGCTCGCGTTTCTGCAGAGCCTCGGCATGAGCACTTGGGAGAGCAGCACCGAAAGGGCGAGCATAAACACATTCGGAGTTTACAATGCGCTGTGCAAAGCAAAGAAATCCATATACTTCTCATACGACCTCGGCGATTCAAACACGCCCGAGTCGGCTTTGATAGACAGGCTGATAGAGCTTTTCCCCGGTCTGCACAAGAAAAACGACACATTGTCGGACTTAGTCCCCCACCATATGCAGATGGCGAGGCTTCTTCTAATGCGCGGCTTAAGGCAGTATGCGGATACCGGAAAGCTCTGCGACAATACCGCCCGGTTGCTCTCGTGGTTCAGCAGCAACCAAACTTCGGAAATAGACATGGAGCATATAAGGCATCTGCTGTTCTTCTCACCGTCTGAGGATTCGCTCGATCCCGATGTCGTAGAGGCGCTCTATCCCCCCAACACCGTCGCAAGCGCATCGAGGCTTGAAAGCTTCAACCGCTGTCCTTTCAGTTATCTACTACAGTACGGATTGAGGCTTAAGGAGCGCGACATACTCAAGGAACGCCCCGTCGATTCGGGCAGCTTCTACCACGAGGTAATGGACAGATTCTTCTCACTGCTTGCCGAAAAGGACATGAACTTTGCCGAAATGACACGCGAACAGTGCGATGAACTGATAAATCCGATACTCGAGGAGATAAGCTCCAAGCACAACAACGGTATATTCGCTTCATCTGCCAAATACGGACTTATGAAGCTCGATATGTTCGACGTCGCAAGGGACACTGCATGGGCGGCGGTAAAGCAGATTGCCTGCGGCTCTTTCAGACCGTACAAGACGGAGATAAAGTTCGGTGAGGACGGCGACTACCCTCCGTTTGAGCTTAAGCTCGACGACGGTACGAGATTCTTGTTTTCCGGCGCTATAGACAGGCTCGACACATACGAGGACAGGGGACGAATCTACATACGAGTAATCGACTACAAGAGCGGAGGCAAAACTTTCACGTTCGACGACCTCTACAGCGGCATTCACCTTCAGCTTCCCCTGTATGCACTTGCCATGCTCGGCACTGACAGCGCCATGCAGGCGGCAGGCGTGTATTATATGCCTCTCATAACGCCCCAGCTCGACGAATCCGCATTCAAAAAATCCACACCTGCGGAGAAAACACTGCTAGGCCAATTCGCATTTAACGGCATCACTCTAAACGACGAGGGTATAATCGCCGCAAACGACTCGAGTGAAAACGGTAAATCCATAGTAACGGGCATAGGTCCGCGCACTTCCGATAATCGCCTGCTAAACTCAGAGGAGATGGATCTGTTTTTGAGGTTTGCCGAGAAAAAGGCCACCGACACGCTCCGCAAGATACTACACGGCTACGTCAAGGCAGAGCCGGTTAAGGGAGAGTCCTCCCGAGGCGATTCGTGTACATACTGTCAATATAAGGGGATATGTATGTTCGACGTGCAGTTCCGCGGTTGCAAGTTTAAGTCCTCTGCAAAAATCAGCAAGGAAGAGTTCTTGGATATCGCACGCGGCACAGACGACAAATAACCGAGTAATGAACAACAAGATATGAAAAAAGGAGCCTGTAAAAGCTCCTTTTAATATGCAAACAGTTTTTATTTTGTTCCGAAGAGCCTGTCGCCGGCATCGCCCAGACCTGGTACGATGTAGCCATGATCGTTGAGGTATTCATCTATGCAGGCGAGGTAGATATCGACATCGGGATGAGCGTCCTGAACGACCTTTATGCCCTCGGGTGCGGCAATCAGGTTGCAAAGCTTGATGTTCTTGCAACCCTCGCGCTTGCAAACGTCGATTGCGGCTACCGCAGAACCGCCGGTTGCCAACATCGGGTCGACAATTATGATGTCGCGCTCTCCCACGTCAGAGGGAAGCTTTGAGTAGTAATCGACAGGCTTGAGTGTGTTGGGATCGCGGTAAAGGCCGATATGTCCGACTTTCGCAGCCGGAAGCAAGCTCGTGATGCCGTCCACCATGCCTAATCCTGCTCTGAGAATCGGTACTACGCCGAGTTTTTTTCCCTCGAGAGTCTTGCACTTTGCCGGACCTATAGGTGTTTCCACGATTGTCTCTGTAACTGCCAGCTCCCTCGTTACCTCATAACCCAGAAGTATTGAAAGCTCATATACCAATTCCCTAAACTCCTTTGTGCCTGTGCGCTTGTCCCTCAGTATGCTAAGCTTGTGCATTACCAACGGATGATCGATAACTACTACCTTACCCATTTGTCTCCTCCTCGGTTTCGTATTGTGTGATTTTGTTTACTCTTCTTTCATGTCTCCCGCCTGCAAACTCGGTAGTGAGCCATGTTTGAGCTATTGCCTTTGCAGTCTCAACTCCTATTATCCTACCGCCCAAAGCGAGCAGATTTGCGTTATTATGCTCACGAGTGAGCTTTGCGGAAAGTATGTCGCCGCAGAGCGAACAACGTATGCCCTTCACCTTATTTGCCGCGATTGATACGCCTATCCCCGTGCCGCATATCACTATGCCACGCTCGAATTCACCGCTTGCGATCCTCTTTGCGATTGCAATCGCAATGTCGGGATAGTCTACGCTGTCTGTGGTATAACAGCCGACATCCTCAAACTCATAGCCGAGTTCTTTCAAACAGGGCATCAGCGCCTGTTTGAGGTCAAATCCGCCGTGGTCACAGCCTATTATAAACTTCATAATTAACCCTCTTCCTCTTCAATCTGCCTATCGAGTATGCCGAGCAAAGCTTCTATTGCTTCACGTATTTCGCAAGCTACCTCCTCATAGGTATCAAGAGGCATCCTGTAAGGATCATCTACACTGTATTCGTCCTCGGAATCGTCGGGATAACCCTCAACACCCGCGACGTAACCCTTAAGCGTATGGGTCTTTTCCATAGCTTCCGGGTAAAGTGCCTCAAGTTCATCCATATGACAGGCTTCCATAGTAAGTATGATATCCGCTTCATCCACGAGTCTCTCATTGAGCCTCTTTGAGCGGTGACGCGAGCCGTCGATACCCATTTTTTCCAAAGCGTCCAACGCGTGATCCATCATGCGGTCGCCGTCAAATGCCATTGTACCTGCGGAGGCACATTTCACATTGTTGCGCAATCGTGGGTGGTCGTCTGAAAGCTCGTCGAATATAGCCTCAGCCATTGGACTACGGCACGTATTGCCTGAACAAACGAACAAAACGGTTTTCAAAACAAATCTCCTTTATATTCTCATTCAGTAAGCACGGTAAAGCCTGATGCTCTCAACAAACGATTCATATACGCAAGTCCCATGTCGTCAGTCGAAACGGACTCAGCAAATATGACGTCCACGGCATCTGAATACTGCCGCAGCTTACTGAAAAGGTTTGCACACATATCCTTTTTTTCCGTGGCCGAACCGATTATATCATACTTCTTGCCCCTGTAAAAGCTCTGCGTCTCCTTTGAAGCAAGAATTACGCACTTTTTACCTTTTGCTTCTGCCTTATCGTATTCGCGCTTTATTATCCCCGCCATTTCCATGAGTGTTCCGCATGCAACTATTACATCTGCTTCAGGCGCATAGTGCTTATATTTCATCCCGGGTGAAGCTACCGTCTCGCCATCCTTAAGCGGACTGAGCACGCTTTGCGCCACGTCGACATCGCCTATCACGCTTTGAAGCATCTCACGGGTTATTCCGCCCGGCCTCAATATAGTCGGCTTTTTTGACACGAGAAGTACTGTGGATTCAAGCCCAATTGCGCACTGACCTCCGTCGAGTATGCAGTCCACCTTTCCCCACATGTCATCAATGACGTGCTGTGCGCTCGTGGGGCTGGGCCTGCCAGACGTGTTTGCGCTCGGTGCGGCAATAGGTACTCCTGCTGCGCGTATCAAAGCCAACGCAGTCTTATTTGAACTCATCCTTACCGCAACGGTATCGAGCCCCGCAGTCACCTCGTCCGGTACTATCGAGCTCTTTTGACACACCAAAGTGAGCGGTCCGGGCCAGAATGCATCCATGAGTTTTCTCGTGATATCGCTTACCCTCAGCCACAAGTCCTTTACGTCGCTCTTTCTTGCAACGTGGAGTATAAGGGGGTTGTCTTGCGGCCTCCCCTTTGCCTCGAATATTTTTTTGACTGCATCGCCGTCGAGACCGTTTGCGCCGAGGCCGTATACCGTTTCCGTGGGGAAAACCACGAGACCGCCCTGGCGTACTATCTGTCCGGCAAACTTTGTGCCACTATCGGGCTGTGCGATGCAGGAGAAAATCTGTGTGTCCATCATCAGTCTTCGCCGCCCGTAAGCATTCTCGTACGCTCGGCAAGTATAAGCGCATCTACTACTTCGTCTAAATCGCCGTCTACAAATGCGTCGAGCTTGTATATCGTAAGTCCTATCCTGTGGTCTGTCAGCCTGTTTTGTGGGAAGTTATACGTCCTTATGCGCTCCGACCTGTCTCCCGAGCCCACGAGCGACTTTCTCGTCGAAGCTTCCTTAGCATCCCTCTGCGACCTGTAAAACTCGTACAGTCTCGTCCTGAGCACCCTCAACGCCTGTTCTTTGTTCTTCAACTGTGATTTCTCGTCCTGGCACTGCACCACCATTCCGGTTGGTATGTGCGTGATTCTTATAGCGCTCTCGGTCTTATTGACGTGTTGCCCGCCTGCGCCGCTCGAACGGTATGTATCTATCCTCAGGTCGTTCATGTTCAGCTCGACCTCGATGTCCTCCGCCTCGGGCAGAACCGCAACTGTCGCCGCCGACGTATGTACCCTGCCCTGCGACTCCGTCTCGGGGACACGCTGTACTCTGTGGACGCCGCTTTCAAACTTCATCCTGCTGTATGCGCCCTTGCCCTTGAGTGCGAGCACAACTTCCTTCACACCGCCCATCTCGGTAAACGCACCCGATATTATCTCGGACTGATACCTGTGACGCTCTGCATAGCGCTGATACATTCTGAGCAGTACCGCTCCGAAAAGCGCCGCCTCGTCGCCGCCTGTTCCCGCTCTTATCTCTATCATTACGTTTTTGTCGTCATTGGGATCTTTTGGCAGTAAAAGCACCTTCAATTTCTCGCTAAGCGCTTCTTTCTTCTCGATAAGCTCGGCACGCTCTGCGTGGATAAGCTCCTTCATCTCGGCATCTGCGCCCTCAATCATCTCTGAAAGCGACTCAAGCTCCTCTTCGACCGCTGTGTATTCGTCGTATGCGTGTACGATTTCCTCGAGCGAGGAGTGCTCCTTTATTGCATCCTGCCAGGCTTTTCTGTCGTTCATAGCATCGGGCGAACTCAAAAAGTGTCCCAGCTCCTCATATCTTTCCTTCAATGACTTAAGCTTGTTTATCATAAATTACCTCTCAACTACTACACACCTCGGATTGCCGCAAATGTCCGCTATCACATTCCCTGCGCCGAATATCTCGCAGACCGCCTCGGCCTGATTGTAACCTATCTCAAGCACGAGCACACCTCCATCGTTTAGATGCTCTCTGAAGCAAGCGGCTATTCTCCTGTAAAAATCCAGACCGTCCTCACCGCCGTCGAGCGCCAAAACGGGCTCGTATGTCAGCTCCTTTTGAAGCGATATCAGCTCATCCCTCGGTATGTAAGGAGGATTGCACACGATTATATCGTATTTTTCGCCCTGTATACCGTAAAACAAATCGGTCTGCACCGTCCTAACGACGACTCCGTTTCTGTCCGCGTTTTTCTGTGAAAGCCGTATGCAATGCTCGCTTATATCGCAGATCGTAGCCTCGACTTTGCCCAATACTGCAAGGCTTATGCCTATACAACCCGTGCCGCAGCACATATCGAGCGCAGTCCTGCAGTCCCTTTTTTTTATCTCTTTGAGCGCCGCTTCGATAACAGTCTCGGTGTCTTGCCTCGGTATGAGCACATCGGGCGTGACGTAAAAGCCCAGCCCCATGAGTTCCCATTCGCCGAGTATGTACTGCAATGGCTCGCCTGCAAGTCGCCTTTTCTCCATAGATGCGAGCTTATCAATTGCCGCTTCGCTGAGTTCCTCGTTTCCGCGAAAGAGTACCTCGAGCGTATCGCACCCGACTATCGAAGCGATGAGCTCCGTCGCCTGACTCTCTGCTTCCTCATGCGCTACGCTTCCGAGCGATTCCGCAAGCCGCTTTCTCGCCTGTGCTATCGTAACTCCCGACATTCTACTCGACGTTGCAACAGCCACAACCGCACTCGTTAGTCTCTTCTTCTTCCCCTTTTTCGCCGCAGACACACTCGCTGCAAGTCTCAGCGCTCGCTGTATCCGCTTCGGTCATAATCGACTCTGTCTCTTTTTTATCTGCGTCGGGGTCAAGTGCAAGCTTAAACGATGCTATCGCCACCTCGAGCATATCCTCGGTAGGCTCTTTAGTTGTTATGTGCTGAAGCGCCATGCCGGGAGCCCTGAGTATCTTCGTTAAAATGTTGTCGTGCTTTGCCGCAAACTGTAGCACTTCATATGACACGCCTGCAATAACGGGTATCAGCAGAAGCCTTGTGCCGTAAAGTATAAGCTTATTCTCCGACCAACCAACTATCGAGAAGAACAGTATCGATATGATCATTACGAGGAACAGGAAGCTCGTTCCACAGCGAGGATGGAATCTGGAATGCTTCATGGCGTTCTCTGGCGTCAGCTCGTCGTCGGCCTCATAGCAGGCTATGGTCTTGTGCTCTGCACCATGATACATGAAAAGCCTGCGCACATCTTTAACTGCACTGCAAAGGAGCAGATAACCCAAGAATACCAGCATTCTTATGCCGCCCGCCGTTAGGCTCTTCCAGAACGAGCCCACATCGGAGCCGAATATAAGGTCGGCTATGAGTGTAGGCAGGAACATGAACAATCCGACGCCTATCAAAATGCCTATGACAGCCGCAATTGCAATAAATATCTTGTCCGCGGTCGTGCCAAACACCTTTGCGAGCCACTTTTCAAACTTTGAGGGCTCCTCATAATCCAACCCCATCATCTCCGCAGAACGCGTGGTTGTACTCATACCTATCGTCAGCGACTCAACAAAGCTAACGACACCCCTAACAATAGGCAAGCCAAGGAACGTCCCCTTCTTTGCCTTTGAAGTCACAGTGCGAAACTCTTTGTTTATCGTTTCGTCCGTAGCCCGAACAGCAATGGCAATACCTCTTGGCGAGCGCATCATTACGCCCTCCATTACCGCTTGTCCGCCTATGTTCGTCTTTTTACTCATAATATCTCCTTACAAATACAGTACACCAATCTAATTGTTGATTATACCATAAACCGAGCACTATGCCCAATCTAATTTGTTATAAATGTGTGTTATAATTAAGGCGAATCCGTGTTTTGGAGTAAACATGAAACGCAAACGTATACTCGGAAGTCTGACGCTCGTGCTCGTTGCGCTCATATGGGGAGTCGCATTTACGGCGCAGAGTGAAGCGATGAAATACATCGAACCATTTACGTTCAACACCGCCCGTTCGCTCATCGCGGGCGTGCTTCTTATACCTGTTGTGCGACTGCTCGATGTGCTAAACAGGAAAGACCCGAATTTCGTTCCGCCTACGGCAAGCAAGCGCACGCTTTTGTTTGCCGGTGTGCTCTGTGGTATAATACTTGCGGTTGCAAGTGCGCTTCAGCAGTTTGGCGTGATGTACACGAACGTAGGCAAGGCCGGTTTCATCACGGCACTTTACATAGTGTTCGTGCCCGTTGCCGGGCTGGTTTTCCGCAGACGCCCCGGCATACTCGTCTGGATAGCCGTTATCATTGCGGTCGTGGGAATGTATCTGCTCTGCATGACAGAGAGTTTTACCATAGCTCCCGGCGATACACTCGTGCTTCTGTGTGCGTTGGGTTTTACCGCACATATACTCGTAATAGACCGCTTTTCACAGACCGTGGACTGCGTGCGCATGTCTATGATACAATTCTTCGTGTGCGCACTAATAAGCGGCATTTGCATGATAGTATTTGAGAGACCCGACATCGAAGCTGTACTCTCTGCGTGGCTTCCCATACTCTATGCCGGTGCTCTGTCGTCCGGCGTCGGCTACACCCTGCAAATAGTTGCGCAGAAAGATACGCCGCCTGTGCTTGCCTCGCTCCTTATGAGCCTCGAATCGGTGTTTGCGGTGCTCGCGGGCTGGCTAATACTCGGTCATACGCTTACCGCAAAGGAGCTTTGTGGTTGTGGGCTGATGTTTGCCGCGATAATTCTCGCACAGATACCGAAAAAGACAGATATCTGCTCAACCAATATTAAGCATTAAGGAGGAAATGATGGCACATCCAAACACAAGACGACTGATAGTAATAATAATCGCATCGTTACTCGCGGCACTCTTTTTGCTGTTTGCCATGATAAACATAATCGTACTGCTCTCTGCGCAAAGCAGAATAGTTGACATAGAAGAAGCAAAGGCGCTCGGAAGTTTTGACTGCATACTCGTGCTCGGCGCAGGCGTGTGGCGGAATAATCGCCCGAGCCACGTACTCGAGGACAGGCTCAAAATCGGTATAGAGGCTTACTGCGCAGGCGTATCCGACAAGCTGCTCATGAGCGGCGACCACGGCAGGAACAACTATGACGAGGTCAACGTTATGAAAAGCTTTGCCATGGATTGCGGCATACCGTCCGAAAACATATTCATGGACCATGCAGGCTTTTCTACATATGAGAGCATGTATAGGGCAAGGGATGTTTTCAGCGCACACAGAGTGTTGATAGTTACACAGAAGTTCCATATGTACAGGGCGCTCTACATAGCAAACGCATTAGGGCTCGAAGCTTACGGCTTAACGAGTGACCTCAGAGAATATGCCAATGCAACGTATTCACAGCTCCGCGAATCGCTTGCACGGGTGAAGGATTTCTTCATGGTTATATTCAAGCCGCTCCCCACATATTTGGGTGAAGTCCTTCCCGTGAACGGCAATGGAAATGTGACAAACGACTAATATAGCTAAATAGGGCAGGATGTCCCCTAGTCGGCGTAAGGCAACGAAAACGCCGCCGCTTTTTTTCGCTTCGGCAAGCTTATCGTTGATTCGCGGCCAAATCCACACGCGTGTGACGATACTTGGAATCCATTGAAGCGTTATATTGATACAAACTTACAAAGCACGTCCGAATATGCCAATCGGCCGAATCGCTTATATGCACACAGACATGAACAAGTATCCGCTATAAATGAAATATAAGGAAGTAACCTTCCTTATAATTCAAATACACCTTATGAAGTTCTGGAGGATACGTCCACCCACATTGCTTTGCTCTCGACCGATTATATCATACATTTTGTGTCTTTTATCACTAAATTTACCATATTTTGTGAATATTCTATGAACATATGCTTAACATTCCGTGTTATCGGGTGCAGATTTCGTCCGCAGCCGTCCTTTTCCACGTCTCTATGCGATAGCACACGTCCTCACACGAAAACTCCTCAGAACATTCTGTAAGCGTCCACCCATCGTCTGCATCCAGCTTCGGGAAAAAAGCATCCGCCGACTTTGTGCAGAGCCATCTCGTCAGGTCGCACTCATCGCAGTATGGTAGCAGCTGCTCATACACGCTCTGTCCGCCTATTACCCATATATCGCGGTCGCTGTAATCACTGAGCACGGGCATAAGCTCCTCGACAGACCCGACCACGATTGCGTCGTCGTCTATACCCTTGCCGTTATGCGTGAGCACAATATTCACCCTGCCCGGCAGAGGCTTTTGGTTTGGCATAGTCATAAATGTCCTGCGTCCCATAATCACAACGCCGCCCATAGTAAGCCTTCGGAAGCGCTTCATGTCGTCTTTGCACCTTATAAGAAGCTCGCCGCCGTTGCCTATTGCGTTATTCTCGTCGACCGAGGCTATCATCTTCATTCTCATATCGCCACCGGTATCTTTGTGTCGAATTTGTGGGGTTTATAGCCCTCAAGCCTGAGGCTGTCCGACTTAAACTCATAGAATTCGTGTATGTTCTCGTCTATAACGAGCTTAGGCGCATCTTTCGGCTCTCTCACGATAAGCTCACGAATTATGGGGATATGCCGGTCGTATATATGTGCGTCCGCTATGCAGTGAACGAGCTCGCCCGCCTTGAGTCCGCTGACCTGGGCCAACATATGTACGAGTGCGGCGTATTGGCATACATTCCAGTTGTTAGCCGTCAGCATATCCTGTGACCTCTGGTTGAGTATCGCGTTGAGCTTGTCCCCCGTCACATTAAACGTCATAGAGTATGCGCAGGGATACAGATTCATCTCCGAAAGATCCGCATGTACATAGATATTCGTCATTATCCTGCGGCTTTGAGGATTATACTTGAGGTCGTAGAGCACCCTGTCTACTTGGTCAAACATTCCCTCCTTGTATTTGTGCTTGACACCGAGCTGATAGCCGTAAGCCTTACCTATTGAGCCGTCCTCGTCTGCCCACTGGTCCCATATGCCGCTTGCAAGCTCATGTACGTTGTTCGATTTCTTCTGCCATATCCAAAGCAACTCATCGAGTGCGCTCTTAAAGTATGTGCGTCTGAGCGTGAGTATGGGAAACTCCTCAGACAAGTCATATCTGTTTACGATTCCAAATGTCTTTATCGTATGTGCGGGCGCCCCGTCGTCCCACTTGGGTCTCACGTCGAGATGCTCGTCGGAAAAACCCTCGTTCAGAATTTTCTTGCAGTTCTCAATAAACAGCATGTCCGCTCTACTCATAATCCGTCGCTCCCTTGCTCTCGTTAAAATTAATAGTGATCAGTGTACATTTGCCCTCTTCACTGTCTATGCTAATTCTCGCGCCGTGCTGTTCTGCAACGTGCTTGACTATGGCAAGTCCAAGCCCCGTCCCGCCCGTAGCCTTAGAGCGGCTCTTATCGACCCTATAGAAGCGCTCAAATATGCGGTCAAAGTGCTGACTCGGTATGCCTATGCCTGTGTCGCGCACGCTAAGCACCCCGTCACCAACGGTAACCGTTATGCTGCCCCCGTTTCTGTTGTAGCGTATGGCGTTGTCCATTAGATTAAACACGAGCTCCGTAAGCAGACTGTGGTTTCCCTGCACAACACAGTTTCCCCCGACTATGTTTATGTCGATGTCGTTCTCTGCCGCACTGTTATATAGTATCTCGGAGCACTCAGTCACGATGTCTTTCAAGTCCACAGGCTCCATGCTCTCCGCCTTATCCGTCTCGTCAAGCTCGGAAAGCTTAATTATGTCGCTTATGAGCGTGAGCAGTCGCCTCGCTTCCTTTTGTATCCTGTGTGCAAAGTCGGAGACGTCGTCCGGCTTCGCCATGCCCGTAGCTATCATCTCCGCATAGCCCGATATCGACGTAAGCGGCGTCTTGAGTTCATGCGATACATTGGCGGTAAACTCCTGCTTAATGTGCTCCTGAGAAAGTATCCTTGCCTTCTGTTCGGTAAGCTTCTTTGCTATACTCTCGAGTTCCTCGTATCTCATGCTCGACGCAGCATACGCTGTGTCATCACTCGTCAGCATTGACAGCTCCTTCATCATGCGCCTCGATACGGCTGTTGAAGCCGCCACACCCAATGCACAGACCGCTACGAGCGCACAAACGAGTATGATAATCTGTAGATACAGCTCCATCCCCGAAACAGCGAAACTCACCCCTATTGCTGTGAGAAATGCAACCGCCGCAGTGACGGCAGTTATTTGCATAAGCGCCTTTTTCACAGTTTTCCACCTCAGCCGTCCAGCTTGTATCCGACATTTCTTACGGTAACTATCTGCGCTCCGCTGTCCCCGAGCTTCTGTCTGAGCGTCTTTATGTGCATATCGACGGTCCTCGTCTCGCCTATGTAGTCGTAGCCCCAAACCGCACCCAATAGCTTCTCTCTTGTCAATACCACGCCCCTGTTTATTAGCATATGCCTTAAAAGCTCATACTCCTTGTATGTAAGCTCGACAACGGTCTCTCCCGCCTGTACCCTGCGCTTAGAGTCGTTCATAACTATCGTGCCGCAGGCAATTATTCCGTCATTCTCTTCGGGTGCCGCACGTCTTAAAAGTGCCTTGACACGCGAAACGAGTTCCATTATTCCGAATGGCTTGGTTATATAGTCGTCCGCACCCATATCGAGACCCCTAACTTTATCTATCTCCGTGGTCTTAGCTGTAACCATAATAATCGGTATGCGCTTTGTGCGCTCCGATGCGCGAAGCCTCCTCAGTATGGAAAGACCGTCCTCCCCCGGGAGCATTATGTCGAGCAGTATGAGGTCGGGCGTCTCCCTTGTAAGAGCCTCGGCTAGCCCCGAGCCGTCCGAGAGCGCGAGAATGTCAAAGCCGCTGTTTCTAAGCGCATAGCTTTCCATTTCACGGATGTCGGTATCGTCCTCAATTATGTAAATCATGCGAACCCCCATCAATATACGTCAATGTATTTTAACATAACGCACGGTTATTTACACATGATGTGCCATATTTTGTTTTATACAGAATAAGACAGAGGTCGCGCTAATATAATCAGATATGGCATCGTTGTGCCTAATAACGAAACCTATCGAAAGGACTCTGCCATGAATCACTCTGTATCTGTAAGACTTGTATCCGCACTCGCTGTAATCGTCGTCTTATGCTCATACTTTATCGGCTGTGAGGCATTTCCTCCAAACGCAAGACCGTCAGACCCGGCTCAACCGTCAGAACCCACGCCCTCACCCGTGCAGTCAAACGGCAAAACCATAGTAATTGACGCAGGGCATGGCGCGCCCGACGGAGGTGCGACCGGAAAGAGCACGGGCGTAATCGAGTCCACGCTTAACCTCAAGGTGGCGTATCTGCTTAAGGCGGAGCTCGAAATGCTAGGCTACAACGTAGTTATGACAAGGACGGATGACAACGCGCTTGCCGAAAAAAAAAGAGCCGATATGGCAGAAAGGCTCAGGATAATGAACGGCTCCTCCGCGGATATGGTGGTAAGCGTCCATATGAACGAGTTTACAGACAGCGCCGTGAATGGTCCTATGGTGTTCTATCACAAGAATTCGCCCGAGGCGCAGAAGCTCGCTAAGTTTGTCATAGATGGCTTATGCGACTCCGTAGGAAGGCCCCGCAGGCACGCAAACTCCGGTAACTATTACGTCATAAGGGAAAGCACTCCTGTAGCCATAATAGCTGAGTGCGGCTTTCTCTCAAACCCCGAAGAGGAGGTGCGCCTGCAGGATGCGGCATATCAAAACCTGTTGGCAAAAGGCATAGCCGCAGGCATTCAGGCGTACTTCATGTCGCTAGCCTCCCCCTCTCCCACAGACATGCAGGATCTGTCAAACCCCAACGGCACACCTTCAGTATCACCTAACACTTCACCTGCGGCTTGAGGCATACGGTTAATCCAAGTATCCCGGGGTCTCCCCCTCGAATATGACCTTGAGAGTGTCCGCGGTATCCTCTCTTTGGTCATAGCAATAACTCAGATACAGCTTGGCGGCAGCAATTCTGTCTGCCGCCTTTTGCGTATCGTCCATACAAAGCTTTATGAGCGCGTTGAATATGCGCTCCGCTTTCCTGCTCTTACGCGTTTTTTTTAAACATTCTGTGACAGTTTGTGACATTTTTTACTCCTATTCGTATTTATGTTATAATTAGTGTATTGAATTGGAGGTACATATGAAGAAAGCACTATGCCTGATCGTTGTGATGCTGCTCCTAAGCTCTTGTGTTACGGGAAATGCGGGGCATCCGGATAACATGACCGTTACCCCCAAGCCCACAGAGAGCATACTCCCCGGGACATCTCCGGAGCCTGCGTCACAGCCGAGCGATGTAGACTCCTTTTCGCAGACGCTGTACTATCCAGAGGATTCAGATGAGGACACAGCGCAATACAGACTCACCTATTCAATACCCGTTTTTGAAGACTCTACCCCCGCGGGCGCTGCGATGAACGAGGCTGTTGCGAGGTACATGGATTCATTACTCGTTTTGGTATCGCAGGAAAGAGTGCCGCGGGCCGACAGAGCCGACGGCGAACCTCTACCCTATACCGATGTAAGTTATGAGCTGAGCTATGCGCGCGGCTACACCAATGTAATATTCAACTCAATAAGTTCATACGGCGTCGGGGAAGAACTCGGCATAAGTACGCTCGTACTCGATGGGCGCGGCAATGAGCGTCCCCTCCAATACGTAAGCGGCGTGTATTCGGGCGAAAACAACGTGGCGCAGGCGATACTCTCTGATGTTGCGAGTGCAGTCGACGGCAACTACTTCCACGACGTAACGATAGAGAGTGTCTTGCGTGCTATCGACCTCTATAACGGATATACCGTAGAGGATTTCGGTTACAGGATATATGTCCTTCCTGCGAGCCTTGCACCCGAATCGGAAGGTATACTGTCATTTGACGTAACTACCGCTGAAGCCGCTCCGGGCTTTGTGGGCGACGTAATATCGGTCGATGCGTTCTATGCGCTTTTGCCGAGGCTCAACTCGTTGGCAACCGCACTCGCCGTTAACTACGAGAGCTATACCGATGGCATGATATCTCCCTATGCCGCAACCATATACGCCTGCATACGATTAATTGATGAAAACCCCGGAGTTTCAGGTTCTGTTGTGACGACCCGAGACGAGCTTATTGAGATCATATCTACCTCTCTGGGTATAGAATCAGAGCTCGATTTGTCCGCATGGGGTATAAAAGAGAATGCCGATAGTCTCTCCGTCTCCACATCGCACGCGCTCTCCGTGTATGGCGTTGACATAAGCGATGTAACCGCAAGTGACGGCGGTGTTCTTCTGCTTAAAGGTACACTACACTTCGGCGCTGCCGGTTCCGCCGCTTCGCAAGGCTATGTCTCGACAGTCGAAATCGAGATAATACCGTCTGCGGCCTCCGAATGCGGCTACATCATATCCGCATTCAAAATTATCTGACGTGACGATTACAGCAAAAAAACGGCAGTTGCAAACTGCCGTTTTAATTTGCGCTTCGTGCTTATAGGTCGTCTGCGTCCTGCACGGGGGCGTCCCAATCTGCCGTAAGCCCCGTATAACTGCCCAGAACATCCGACGGTATCTTTTGCTTGTTTGTAAATGCGCTTCCGTCAGCTTCATTCCTTACGTCTTTTGTGTTCTTCTTAAAGTCCATGCAGCACCTCCCTTGGGGCTATTATTGGCCGGATTTCCACGTTTTATCCATGCAGATTTACCTGTGGATACCCTAACCTTGCCTGCTTTTTCATAAGCTCCAATGCCTGCTCCTTTGAATCAAACAGCATGAGCTCAAGCCCGACATTCGGCGTCAGCATTCCGAGCTTTACGAGCTGTATAATGAGTTCGTTGTGCGCAAGCACGCTGAATCTATTCTGCTTCTGTGCCTTTACCGATACACTCATGCCAAGCGGACGCATTGCGCAGTCGCAACCTTTATGTGCTTCCGTCAAGCCATAAAACTCTATGTGGGCGTCAAGCTCCTGTTCAACCGCCTCGCAGAAAGCATCATGAACGAGCCTGAGTGCCATTCTCGAACGCTTGCTTGACATCTCCTGAAGCGCGCTTATCGCGCTTGCCGCCGTGACGCCTGCGGTCGAATTTCCCCGTGAAAACTCGTTTGCGCCTGATTCCTCCTTGACAGACTGTCTCATATTGTCTATGTATCCTATGAGATACGAGGGCAGAGGAGCAGTCGAGAACCAGCTGATACCCGAAAGGCTGTCGCCCCTGTGTACCTCCTTTGACCAGTCGCATAAGTCATCCGTGTCAAAGCCCGATGCGCCCGTTACAAGCAATTTATTGTGCGATGAGAGCAGTGCGTTTTTGAGTACTATCTGGTCGAGTTTATCCGCAAGCTGCTGTCTGTCCGCAAACATATCCGAAACGGACAGTCCCAAACAACTTCCCTTTTTCGCATAAAGCGGCGTAACCACAAACGGGTATTTACCGTGTCTGTAGTAGCCCTGCGGCTTGATATATCTGCTGTCCTCGAGCAACTGACCCCCTGCCAGTTTACACATATGAATTCTGTATATGTCCTGGCTCTCGTCGTATTCGCGCTCCCAGCATTCGATTAGCAGTATGCGCTCAGCTCCCGTATCCGCATTACCCATGCACAGGTCGTCTGCGGCGTCGGCGTGCATAAGCGCCTCATGCTTCGGGTAATGCGCCTTGTACCACTCACGAAGCTTGGGCGTGAACTTAAATACCGCACGTGAATCCTGTATGTCGGTGCAAGTTGGGTCAAACATAATGCTTCTGCAGTCTACATGACGTATGAAGCCTCCGCCCGCTCCATAGCCGTCCCCCAGGTCACAGCCCGTCTCCTGTATCATGGTACCGCATACGAGCAAATCGTGTATAAGCTCCGCGTATTCTCTTGTATAGCGCGCTCTGTCGTGGTTTTCCCTAACAACTTTCGTCAACCTCTCAGCAAGCGCTGTATGTTTGGCGTCGTCTGCCGTTATGACGGCCTCCGGCATTCCATCCATAAGGTCCGCCTTTATGTTCTCTACTGTCGAGAATATTATCGGCATAACAGGTCTGGGCTCCTTTGCATCGGTCTGCGGGATATCCCTCCACGAATCTCCGAAATACATTCTCTCACAGCGCTCCATCCTCTGCCATTCCGACCTGTATGCGTCCGTATACTCGTAAAACAGCTCATAAAGCGCGTCCGCACGCGCTCTTTCATTCTTTGTCATGTCAAAAAGTCCTCCTTACTATATCGACAGATAACCTGCCTTGCTTTGCACAGTATCAAACGGCCCCGGTATGCGAGTCCTCTCCTTAGGTATCACCCAAGCCCTCGACGGCCTCGACATTAGCGCATACCTCAGCGCTTCTGCGGCGTGATCCTCTCCGTCTGCGACATCCTCGTTGTTATACTTGTCGAACACGAGTGTCGGAAGCGTCCTAATGAGATTCTCACAGCGCTCGAACGTCTGCCACATAGGTGTGCCGTCCTCTCCGTGTGCGAGATATCCCCTCATGGTCTGCCAGCCTGCGACCCTCGAATTGTCCGACGGCGTAAGCGGAACTCCTGCCTTTGCAAACAGCTCTGCTATGGATTCTCCCACAAAGCCGCCCTCGCCCGTAAGTACAGCGCCTCGCTTTTGCCACATATCGGGAGATGCGACCGTGTACGCTATCGCCTCATCTGCGGTAAGCTCCACGATACGGCTTGCTACCTCGTCGGCACGGAGCTTGTTTACATACAACTCCCTGTAGGTGATTATTCTTCCCTCGGGACCTATGGCATGCCACAGCACACAGCACGGGTCATGATACCCCCAGTCCATTGAGCGAAACCGCCTCCATCGTGCCGGAATTGCATGTTCCCTTATGACGTGTTCCGTGCGTGAAAACTCTCCGAAGAACTGTCCGGCAAAGACATCCCAGTCGCCGTTCAGATGAGCCCTTCTCAGCTCATACGGAAGCGCTTCAAGCTGTTTGATATACCCCGGATCCGCCTGCATCAATACCCTGTTGTCGTAAATTCTCGCCGGTATGAAGGCGTAATCCTCGGGTGTCTCTCCCTGCTCGAAGCGCCTGTCGATGAAAAGTCTTTTAACCCAGGCATGACCCACATTTCCGGGGTTGCAGGTGTAGTACATCCTAGGCTTGAAGTCTCCTCTGCTCGTTCTGTTGCAGGTACACATAAACTGCATCTGCTCAAACGTGAAGTGGGTCGCCTCCTCAAGCCCTATGACCTCGTACTCCCTGCCCTGATACCTGTATATGTCGTTTGGTGCATCGCAATAGCCAAGCATCAGCCGCGAGTTGTTCGGAAAAAGGAAAACTCTCTCTGTCGAGTTATACTCCACGATACCGCCAAGCTCATGCAGCAGGGGAATTACATGATTCTCGCGCAGCTCGGGGAGCGTGCGCCTCATAAGCAGGCAGTTGAGTCCGTCGTGAGCCAAGCAGAGCATAACGAGCTTCCGCCGCATCGCCCAGCTCTTGCCGCCGCCCCTTGCTCCTCCGTACGCGGTGTGCCTTGTGCGGCTCAGCAGAAACTCCCTCTGCCTCGGATTGGGTTCGCCCCTAAGATACAATTCCATAGCTTTCCTCCCTGACTTTCATCGCAATCAGCATAAAGCACTGTTATATGCACCGTGGTTGCACCTTCCGTGCGTATACGTTGCAAACACGCCTGGACGCCGCAAGGCGATAGAAAAAAGACCGCAGTCCTTAAGACTACGGCCAAAACGTTATTTATAAATGCTCTTTATCTTAACAGATAGTTTATCCCTATACCTGCCGCCGCGCCTATGCTTATAAACACTATCGGATGTAGCTTCTTAAGCTGCTTTATGTTGGACACGACCAATATTAAAATAAACAGCACTAGCATGGGAATATCGACAGATGTTATAGTTGCACCAAGCCCCGACCTCATATCTGCGCTAAAAATCGACACCTTAAGCACCGACATGCCTGCTGCGGCAATAAGTCCCGTCACTACGGGGCGTATTCCCGAAAACACACTGTCCACCAAAGGATTTTGTCTGAACTTCTGCAATACCTTCGCGATTATGCTTATCGTAATGAACGATGGCAACACGATTGAGAAAGAAGCTACGAGCGCGCCCGGTACACCTGCCGCCGCAAAGCCCGAGTACGTTGCAAGGTTTATACCTATCGGTCCGGGCGTAGCCTCCGACACCGCTATCATATCCGTCAGCATCTCATGCGTCAGCCAATCGTATTTGCCTGCAAGCTCCATTAGAAACGGTATCGTCGCAAGTCCTCCGCCAACAGAAAACAACCCAATCTTGAAGAATTCGAGAAATAGTGTGAGGAATATCATTTGTCTTCTTCCTTTTCTCCGCTTTTATTCGCCGCACCCTTGTCGATGTACATTTTAACAATGCCGAAAAGACCTGCGCCGAGCACGACCCAAACGGGCGAAGTGCCGAAAAAAGCAACGAGTGCAAAGCCAACTACGGAAAGCAGTATCCCCCATACGTTCTTAATACTCTTTTTGCACAAACCTATGACCGCATTGACGATGAGCGCAGATACCGCCACCCTTATGCCCGAAAATGCGTACTGCACAGCCGGGACGTCTGAAAAGTTCGATAACAACGCCGCAATCAGCGATATTATGATTATGGACGGTGTGACGACGCCCGCAGTAGTGGCGATTGCCCCAACGACGCCGCGAAGCTTAATGCCCACAAATGTCGCCGTGTTTACCGCAATAACACCCGGTGTGCACTGACCTATCGCAAAGTATTCGAGAAGCTCCTCCTGAGTTGCCCAGCCGGTTTTATCTACGCATTCCCTTTCAAGCATAGGCAGCATAGAATACCCACCGCCGAATGTGAGCGCCCCTATCTTTACGAATGCCCAGAACATTTTTGCAATGCTTTCCCTTTTCTCCATATTTCCTCCAAAGCTGTTACGGTAATTATATCACGATTTGCAGACCCTAAGCTCACATCTGTCAATGCCGTACGATACAAGTGTCATACAAAACGCGCATAAGTCGAACATACGCCATAAAACAGAAAAAAGACGGGGGTTCGCCCGTCCTTATGTCATGCAGCTTAGTAAGTCGCCTTACAGTACCTCGTCATACTATATTATTAGCAATACACACGAGTTTTCCGTTTGTTTTATGAGTTCACGGAAGCTTCTTGTACGCCGGATTAAACGTCTCTGCCTTTTCGGGGAGCGTCTTATACTCATATGCTTTTGATTCGATATCGGTTATGCGCCTATCAATGACCTGTCCCCCTCCAATGCTGCCTGCGAGTGTGGCACCCGCAAACACTATTGCCAATGCGAGTATCAGTGACAGTGCAATAACAGCAATAATACGTTTTTTCATATGATAACCTCCTTGCTCAGTTGATAGTTATAGAGATACGGGCACGGTCATGCGCCCGTTTTTCTATTTAGTTTCGTTTTCGTTGAGCGTGCCCAGCCCCTTTATGATAGTGTCCACATCGAAACCTTCCGCTTCAACGTACATGAACGTCATTGCGTCTGTTCTCCAAAGCGCCCGGACGAAACCGTCCGTCTCCTGATCTATAACGCACTCGCCGACTTTAATTTGAACGTCCTGTACACCGGAGCAAAGCGCCACCATGTAGTAGTGGGCAGAATCGCGCTCCGTAAGTGTGTACTTCTTCGCAATATCTATCTTGCTCGTCTTCCAGCCGTTTGCAAGCACGCTCTCGGGTATAAGCCCTTTTTCTCCGAGATCTCCGGCTTTACCTATAAATACTACCTCGGCGTCTTCCGCGAATGGCTTTATCTTCTTGAGATAGCCCGTTATGCTATTGCTCCTGGCGTTGGCGTCTACTTGGCCGCCGTTGCCACTTCCGCCCTTATACGCTTCATACATGGAATCTATAGTGGTCACATCGACAACCTGATTCGGAGTGGTCAACGGATTATCGCCATCCGAGTTACATGTCGGTTCAAGTTGTTGCGCATTGTTTACGAGGCCGAGCTTCTCTCCGAAACCTCCCATAAACATAGCTCCCCCGATGCCAAGCAGCATGACAAATGCCGCCGCCATACTCGCGTACTTGATAAGGGACCGCTTGCTACGCACCCTGCGCTTTCTTTCGAGCTCAATCCTATCCCTAAGCCCGGCAAAATTCACGTTCCTGTTCGCCTGCTCTGCGGTTTCACTCAACATTTTATCTATTTTGTTCTCATCAAAACCCATTCTCTTCTCCCATGAGCTCCATTAACTGCGTTCTTGCCCTCGACATTCGTGACTTTATCGTCCCCTCCGTGAGATTCAACAAATCCGCTATTTCCGAATAGTTCATGCCCGAAAAATAGTGGAGCATTATCGGCTCGCGGTATATATCTGAGAGCTTACTGACAGCCTGCATCAAAAGCCGTTTTTTTTCGTCATCGAGAATCTGTTCAAGCGGCGTCAACCCGGTATCCGCTAAGTCAAACGGGGTCTCGTCGTATAGTGTCTCACGCTTTCTCTTCCGTATCAGGTCGAGAGATGCGTTTCTTGCTACCCTGTACAGCCAACCCTTTAGCTGGACTTCGTTGTACTTTGAAATTACGCTCATCTTGTCGAGCGCTCGCAAGAACACTTCCTGAGTAATATCAAGTGCCTCATCACCGTTTTTCACGACGTTGTAGGCCACCCAGTAAACCAGGCGGGAGTATTGCTCATAAATCGAGTCGAAATCCCTCATTCTTGAATCCTTACTATCTAAACGCAGTTTCCCAACGAATAGTTGCGCCCGAGGCGTCTTTTTTTTGTAATTATACCAGTATTGCCAAAATTGCACAAGTACCGCGCATGAAGCTATATATTCTGATATTTGGGGTTTAACTACGAATTTCTACATGTTATAATCTGGTGAAAATTTCAAATCTTTTTTCGGAGGATAAATCATGGAAAACGTCAAAGTTGCATTATGGGGATTCGGAGCAATGGGAAGCGGCATTGCAAAGGTTCTTCTTAATAAGAAAGGCGTAGACATCGTCGGCGTTTGCGACATTCATCCCGACCGTGTCAACAAGAGCATATATGAGCTTCTCGACGAGGACAGAAACGGTCGTTCCGATGTGTTTGTAAATCCCGATATTAAGGCAGTCGTATACGACAAGTGCTGTGACATCTGCGTCATAGCTACGGATTCGTTCACCAGGAAAGCTTTCGATAAGATAAAGTACGTCGTCGAGCAGGGCATCAACGTAGTCTCGACCGCAGAAGAGATGAGCTATCCCAAGGCACAGGAACCCGAACTTGCGGCTGAACTCGACAGGCTCGCAAAGGAAAACGGTGTTTCGATACTTGGTACGGGCATCAACCCCGGTCTCATGATGGACCTGCTCGCAATATGCCTCTCAGGCTGTATGACCGACGTCAAAAAGGTCACCTGCCGCAGAGTTAACAGTCTCTCACCCTTTGGCCCCGCCGTTATGGAAGAGCAGGGCGTAGGCGTTACAGTCGATGAGTTCGCAAAGGGCGTTGAGAACGGCACGCTCGCAGGTCACGTAGGCTTTGCGGAGTCCGTGGGCATGATAGCCGAGGCATTGGGCTGGAAGGTGGATAAGTTTGAACAGCAGATGAAGCCCATCGTTACGAGCGTTGACCGTAAGTCTCCCTACGGCTTTGCTAAGGCAGGCGACGTAGCAGGCGTCAACATGACGGGTCAGGGCTACTGCGGCGGCCAGCTCAAGATAGACATGTACCATCCCCAGCAGATCGAGCCCGAGATGGAAGGCACCCACACCGGCGACTACATCGTTCTCGAGGGCACACCTGCTGTCAATATGGCGATCAACCCCGAGGTCGACGGCGGCATAGGCACAATCGCAATGGTCGTAAACATGATTCCCCATGTCATCAACGCGAGACCGGGTCTCAAGACCATGCTGGATCTGCCCGTACCGAGAGCTATAATGGGCGACTTCAGAGATTATATCGAAAAGTGATTATATAAAACGGAGGATACTATGGCAAAAAAAGGCGATTGGGTCATGATACACAATATCGTGCTTAAACCCGAGGAGCGCTCTGCCAACCTGCCCGAGGACACAAAGAAAGTGCCTCTTGAGATGTGGGTAAAGGGCTACCTGCAAAGTGATGCAAAGCTCGGCGATACTGTAACTGTTATCACACGCACCGGGCGCACAGCCGTAGGTGAGCTTGTCGACGAAGCGCCCCACTACGAACACAGCTTCGGCAGCCTCGTCCCCGAGGTGCTCAAGATAGGAGATACTGTAAGAAAGATTCTGTTCGGGGGTGAGGCCAAATGAAGGACATGAGCTACAACGGCGTTATGTCTCGTAAAAACGAAATAATGCGCACAGCGGTAGGAATGGACTACTCACTCTTTGAGCGCGGAAAAATAGCGTTCGATTACGAAGCCATGATGGCCGCAACAGGCTATGACATAGACGAGCTCGTTAGGATTCAGGGTCTTTTCTCTGTCGGCCACACGCCCATAATCGAGCTTAAGAACCTCACCGCATTGGCGAGAAAGTGTGCTCCCGCAGGCAAGGGCGCAAGGATATTCGTCAAGGACGAGGCGACAAACCCCTCCGGAAGTTTCAAGGCGCGCCGCTCCGCAACGAGCGTGTATCAGGCAAAGACGCACGGCTATAAGGGCATAATTGCCGCAACAAGCGGCAACTACGGTGCGGCGGTAGCATCACACGCGGCAATGGCAGGCCTTAAGTGCATAGTCGTTCAGGAGTGCTACGACTCCAAGGGTATAGGTCAGCCCGAGATAATCGAAAAGGCAAGAAAGTGCGAGGCGCTCGGCGCAGAAGTAGTACAACTCACCGTAGGTCCGGAACTCTTCTATACATTCCTGAAGCTACTCGAGGAGACCGGCTATTTCAACGCATCACTGTACACTCCGTTCGGCATCGCAGGCATAGAAACGCTTGGCTACGAGATCGCACATCAGTTCAGGGCTAAGCTCGGCAAGGATCCCGACGTAGTTGTCTGCACAAACGCAGGCGGAGGCAATCTTACGGGTACCGCTCGCGGTCTAAGAAAAGCGGGCTGCTCAGCTAAGGTCGTCGGCGCAAGCGTAAGTCTCGCAGGACTGCACATGGCGTCCGACACGCAGTTCAATAAAAAGTCTTTCACGACGGGTCACACGGGCTTCGGCGTCCCGTTTACCACAAACCCCGACCGTTCCGACGTCCCCAGAAGCGCCGGCCGTCCCCTGCGCTACATGGACAGGTATGTCACGGTCACGCAGGGCAGCGTATTCTACATAACCGAATGCCTTGCCTCGCTCGAAGGACTTGAGAAGGGTCCTGCAGGCAACACAGCGCTCGCCGCGGCATTCAAGCTCGCTCAGGAAATGGACGAGGATCAGATCATCGTCGTTCAGGAGACAGAATATACCGGTGCCGGCAAGCATATCAATCCCCAGCTCTGGTTTGCACGCCAGAATGGTATAGACATCCACTTCGGCGACCCAAAGGACGAGGTTCCCGGAAAGAGCATCATACTTCCCGAGCACCCCTCGCTCATCGACGTTACGGATGTCGATATGGACCATCTGAGGCATTCGAGAATAAAGAATGCTGTAGGAGATAAGATTTTTGAACTTACAGATACGGATATAGAGTACCTCGTTGCGGAGACAAACACGGACGAAGCGTATGTCAATGCCGTCCTTGAAGAACTGAAAAAAGGAGCAAAAGCATGAAAAGAACCGACGATTACGAATCCAGAAGCGCACATCTCAAGTCGCTGACGGACGAACAGCTCGAGGCTCGTTTCTGGGAGCTTGCAAACAAGCTCGTGGACCCTATGCTCAAAATGGGCTATGAGTACACGTCACCCTCGATTGAGCGCTCCGTTCTGCTTAGAATGGGCTTCTCCTCCATCGAGGCAAAGTCCATAGTTGACGGCTGTATTGAGCACAATCTTATAGGTCACGGCGCAGGCAATGTAGTTTACAGGCTCTCCGTCGCCACAAAGACCGACATACGCACCGCAGGACTCGCGCTGTGCGAGGGCAAGCTTTGGCAGGAGGCCGAGGCACAGTTTGAGGGAGGTAACAAACAATGAGTGATTACAAGCTTACACCCGACAAGCCCATCGATATAGACGAAATACTCAAGGACCTCAAGGATTACCGTCCCCGTCGCAGAGGTTGGACATGGCGCAAGCCCGTCAAGAATCTGCACATGGGTCCGTTTGAGTACCACGATTGTACAGAACCCCTCAAGAGCTCCGTGCCGCTTCCCCCCGCCCATTACTTTGACAATATCGACCCACAGCCCGGCCCCGTCATCACGACCGAGATAGCCTCGGGCAGATTTGAGGACGATATCAGAAGAATGCGCATGGCGGCACATCACGGCGCAGACCACATAATGGTAATAAGGACCGCAGGTCAGTCGCACTTTGACGGTCTTATCGAGGGTACTCCCCAAGGTATGGGCGGTGTTCCGATTACACGTAAGCAGGTTCGTGCTCAGCGTAAGGCACTCGACATGATAGAGGACGAAGTAGGTCGTCCCATAAACTACCACAGCTACGTTTCAGGCGTTGCAGGCCCCGATATAGCCGTAATGTTTGCCGAAGAGGGCGTAAACGGCGTCCATCAGGACCCTCAGTACAACGTAATTTACCGTAACATCAACATGGTGCGCTCATTCGTAGACGCCTGTGAGTCAAAGAAGCTCATAGCTTGGGCAAACATGGCTCAGATAGACGGTGCGCATAACGCTAACGCGACGGCGCGCGAAGCGTGGAAGGTAATGCCCGAACTTATGGTTCAGCACGCCATAAACGCGATATTCTCCGCGAGAGTAGGCGTACCCAAGAAGAACATCTGCCTCTCGACCGTACCCCCCACAGCTACACCCGCTCCCTGTGTATACATGGACCTTCCCTATGCAGTAGCACTCCGCGAGCTGTTCCACGAGTACAGGATGCGCGCTCAGATGAACACCAAGTACATCGAGGCCTCAACGAGAGAAGCAACTGTCACTCATGTTCTCAACATGGTAATATCCAAGCTCACGAGCGCAGATATACAGTCGACAATCACCCCCGACGAGGGCAGAAATGTACCGTGGCACATTTACAATATAGAAGCTTGCGACACCGCAAAGCAGACACTCGTAGGTCTCGACGGACTTATGGAGATGGTCGAACTTAAGAAGGACGGTTATCTCAGAGACAAGTCGAGAGAACTCAAGGAGCGTGCAGTGCTCTTCATGGAAGAGATGCTCGAGATGGGCGGCTACTTCAAGGCAGTTGAAGAAGGCTTCTTCGTCGATTCGGGTTGCTATCCCGAGAGAAACGGCGACGGCATAGTGAGAAAGATCGACGGCGGCATAGGCGCAGGTACAATATTCAAGCGCGAGCCCGACTACATGGCTCCCGTAACCGCTCACTACGGCTACAACAATGTCGCTCAGTACGGCGAGCAGTACATCGATAACCCCGCGGCGCTTATAGGCGGTTGTACGCTCGAATGCCCCGACAAGATAGTCTACATAGACGAGCTTGACGAGGAGGACAACGTAAACGTAAGAATGAGCGCTGCCTCAGACCACAAGCCCGGAAGCGACCTCATCCGTCCCGAGATGGAATGGCTCGCAGACGGTACGGTTATGCTCACGATGTTCTTCCCGGCGAGCAAGCGCATTGCCGAGGCAGCGGCACTTGAAGTGGCTCACCGTATGAACCTTACAGAGTGTGAGGTCATAAACCGCGAGATAATGCATGACCAAGAGGGCACGAGGATCGAAGTCAAGGGTAAAGTACCGTTCTCCGTGAGAGTAAGCGACCTCGTAATACCCGAGGAGCCCGAAGTCATGAGCGACGACGAGATTCGCAGTGAGATGGAGCGCAAGCCCATGCGTGTTGTCTGCGGCACAGTCGGTCAGGACGAACACTCCGTAGGTCTGCGCGAGATAATCGACATAAAGCACGGCGGCATAGAGAAGTACGGCATCGAAGTACATTACCTCGGCACATCCGTCCCCCCGGAGAAGCTTGTCAACGCCGCAATAGAGCTCAATGCCGACGCGATACTCGCTTCGACAATAATCAGCCACGACGACATACACTACAAGAACATCGAGAAGATCGATAGGCTTGCACGTGAGATGGGCGTCCGCGATAAGCTGATGTTCTGCGCAGGCGGCACTCAGGTAACCCCGGAGCTTGCAAGGACACACGGCGCAGACGAGGGCTTCGGCAGGGGCACAAAGGGCGTACACGTTGCGACATTCCTCGTAAGACGCAGACGTGAGCTCGAAGAGAAATAATTAACCGACTCAGGGGGCAAACAACCCCCTGTTCTTTTGATATGACAGTAGATATTCTTGTAGCGGAAATAGGTTCGACGACTACTCTCGTCAATGCTTTCTCGGGCATAGGCTCTTCCTCCCCCCGCTTTTGGGGTCAGGGGCAGGCGCCTACGTCCGTGCTTGTCGGCGATGTGACGATAGGTCTTTCGGGCGCAATCCGCGACCTTTCACAAAAACTCGGAGAAGAAATCAGTTATTCGGAGATGTTTGCGACGTCGAGTGCGGCAGGCGGACTTCGCATGAGCGTTCACGGACTCGTGTACGACATGACTGTCCGCGCAGCTCAGGCGGCGGCGCTCGGCGCAGGTGCGATAGTCCGAAACACGACGGCGGGAAAGCTGTCCGGCTATGACATCGAGGACCTTGTGCATGAAAACCCGAATCTCATAATGCTCGCAGGGGGCACGGATTACGGCGAGAAGGCGACTGCCGTATTCAATGCGCGTGCAATCGCCGAATCGGGTCTCAAGACGCCCGTTATCTACGCTGGCAACATCCAATGCAGGCGCGAGATTGCAGACATATTTAAACAAGCCGGCATACCCTTCTACATGACAGAAAACGTCTACCCGAAGCTCGATATGATTAACATCGAGCCTGCGAGGAAGATAATACACGCGGCGTTTGAAGAGCATATTGTCAAGGCTCCCAATATGGAGCATATCCGCGACATGGTGCAGGGCAATATAATCCCCACTCCGGGCGCCGTAATGGAGGCTTCTCAGCTTCTTTATGCCGAAATAGGCGATCTCGTTGTCGTGGATATAGGCGGCGCTACGACCGATGTGCATTCGGTGACTCCCGGCTCCGATGAAATCGCGTCTATACAGACATCCCCCGAGCCTATGGCAAAGCGCACCGTCGAGGGCGACCTCGGTTTGTATGTAAACGCCCATAACCTCGTTGAGATGATAGGGCGGGACAAGCTCACAAACGAACTCGGTATAGACGTGGATGTCTGCATGGCTAACTATAAGCCCATACCTAAGACGTCCGAGCAAGTTAGACTCACATCGAGGCTTTGCGTTGAAGCCGGCATAACCGCGATATCGAGACATGCGGGTGCGCTGAGGCACATCTATTCCCCTCAGGGCAGGCAGACTATCGCAGAGGGCAAGGACCTTACCAAAATCAGCTATATCGTCGGTACGGGCGGAGCGCTCACAAGGCTTCCCGAAAGAGAGCGCTTGCTCAGGCAAATAGCCGACTGCAACAAGCACGGCATGATGCTATTCCCCAAACCGGGCGAGCTTAAGCTCCTGTTTGACGACGATTACACAATGGCTTCCCTTGGGGTGTTGGGCAAACGCTTCCCCGAGGACGCCGTAAACCTCATGAGGCAGAGCCTCAAAATATGATGGGAGGACGTATGTACCCAAGAGTAGTTATTAATCTCGATGCGCTCAAAGCCAATCTCGACAAGCTCAATGAGCTGTGCCACTCCCAGTCGCTCACCACGGCGATAGTCACAAAGGTATTCTGTGCGGACGAAAAAATAACCGAGCTCATCGAAAACAGCGATGCGGATATGTTCGCGGATTCGAGGCTTGAAAACTTGGAAGCGATACACACCTCAAAGCCTAAGCTGCTGCTCCGAATCGGTATGCGATCCGAAGCAGAGAGGATTGTACAAAGCTGCGACATTAGCATGCAGTCCGAGCTTTCCACGGTGTTTGAATTAAACCAAGCCGCAAAGAAATTGGGCAAAATGCATAAATGTGTGCTTATGATAGACTTGGGCGACTTGCGCGAGGGCATTTTCTTTAAGAATCGCGACGAGATAATCGAAACCGCAAGGCAAATACACGCCTGCTCGAATATCGAGCTGTTCGGAATAGGCACAAACCTCACCTGTTACGGCGGAATACTTCCCGACAATGAAAACCTAGGAGTTTTGTCTGAATTAGCAGATAGCATATCGAATACACTCGGCATAAAGCTGTCGATGGTATCGGGCGGAAACAGCAGCACTATGACAATGCTCAGTGAAAAGCGCGTACCTGCGGGCATTACAAATCTGCGTCTCGGCGAATCGTTTGTGCTCGGCAACGACACGTCCACCGGAGACCCCATGGAGGGCTTTGCCACGGATTCATTCATACTCGAGGCGGAGATAGTCGAACTCAAACGCAAGCCGAGCAAGCCCATAGGCAAGTGCGGTCCCAACGCATTCGGCGAGTATCCCGTATTCGAAGACAAGGGCGAGATGGTGCGCGCCATTTGCGCAGTGGGCAGACAAGACACCGACCCTGATTCACTCACACCCGTTGATGATAATATATCTATCGTGGGCAGCAGTTCAGACCATTTAATTGTTGACTTAACACAAGCTCACAGATACAATGTAGGCGATGTAATCCGCTTTACGCCCGGTTATGGAGCATTGCTCAGAATGTTTACCAGCCGATATGTAAAGCGCGTATATACAAGTAACCAAAACAAAAAATAAAACAAACACTTAAGGAGTACCGCTTATGCCAGTAAATCTCAAGGGTCGTCATCTCCTGACACTCAAGGACTTCACACCTGAAGAAATTCGTTACATGCTCGACCTCGCACACGAGCTCAAGACCAAGAAGCGTCTTGGCATCCGCAATAAGATGCTCGAGGGTAAGAACATAGTACTGCTCTTCGACAAGACGTCGACACGCACCCGCTGCGCTTTCGAGGTTGCCGCATTTGATGAAGGTGCACAGGTAACATTCCTTTCAAACAGCCAGATGGGTAAAAAGGAGTCTCTCGAGGACACCGCAAAGGTGCTCGGCCGCTTCTATGACGGCATTGAGTATCGCGGCTTCAAGCAGGAAGTTGTAGAGCTTCTGGCAAAGCACGCAGGCGTACCCGTATGGAATGGCCTCACCGATATGTATCACCCCACACAGATACTTGCCGACTTCATGACGATTGAAGAGCACGTACATAAGCCCATTAACAAGGTCAAGCTCGTGTATGTCGGTGACGCAAGAAACAACATGGGTAACTCACTTATGATCGGTGCCGCAAAGATGGGCATGACATTCGTAGGTATCGCACCCAAGTCGCTCTTCCCCGACCCCGCACTCGTAGCAGAGATGCAGGAAGTCGCAAAGGAGACAGGCGCAAGCATCAGCTTCTCAGAAGATATCGCAGCAGTTGAAAGCGCAGACGCCATCTACACAGACGTCTGGGTATCCATGGGCGAAGAGGCTCAGTTTGAAGAGCGTATCCGCCTGCTTACGCCCTACCGCGTAACAATGGATATGATGAAGATGACACACAACGATAACGTCATTTTCCTGCACTGCCTCCCCTCATTCCACGACCTCGAGACATCGGTCGGCCGTGACATCTACGAGAAGTTCGGCATCACAGAGATGGAAGTAACTGACGAGGTATTCCGCTCCAAGTACTCAAAGGTGTTTGACGAAGCAGAGAACCGCATGCATACGATAAAGGCCGTCATGGTAGCTACCATAGGCCGCTAAGTTTTCAGAAAAGAATCATCGGCTCCGCGCTCACTAAAAACGCGCGGAGCCTTTTCGGAGGAAAAATGCGTCAGGTGGATGACAATGCCCGAACTTGGGCGGAAATAGACTTATCTGCACTCAAGCACAACCTTGACATTGCAAGGAATACGGGTAAGCGCGTCATGTGCGTCATAAAGGCGAACGCCTATGGACACGGCGCGATAAAATGCGGTCTGTTCCTGGAAAAAAACGGTGCGGACGCTTTCGCAGTAGCGTGTCTCAGCGCGGCAATAGATTTGAGGGAAGCGGGAATAACTCTCCCGATACTGGTTTTGGGTAACACCCCTGCCTCATATGCCGATTTGCTAGCACACTACAGAATCACACAGACACTCACTGATTTTGACTACGCATGCGGGCTCTCAAGTGAGGCGGTGCGCCAAAATATAGTGGTAGAGTCGCATATTAAAATAGATACCGGCATGAGCAGAAGCGGGATACTCGCGCAGAATGCGGCAGAAATCGCCTCTGCAGTCAAATACGCCGAAGAGATGTGCAATTTGCCCGGGCTGAATGTGACGGGCATGTACACGCACCTCTGCGTCGCAGATACGCCGTCGGAGATTGAATTTACAAAAGCCCAGACCGATAGCTTTCTCGCAGTCAGAGAAGGTCTGCGTTCGCGCGGCATCGATAATCTCACATGCCACATAGGCAACAGCGCCGCCATTATGAACAACAACACGGAGCTTTGCGACATGGTGCGCGAGGGGATAATGCTCTACGGATTGTATCCTGACAGTATGCACAGAGAAAGTGGAGACCTAAGACCCGCAATGACATTAAAATCAAAGGTCGTGCAGCTCAAGACTGTGCCTGCAGGTGCGACTGTGGGCTATGGCAGGACGTTTGCAGCAGAGCGCGATACAAAAGTCGCAATAGTTGCCGCAGGGTACGCCGACGGGTATCCGAGAAGGCTTTCGAATCAGGCGTATGTACTGATAAACGGCAAGCGCTATGCGCAAATCGGCAGAGTCTGCATGGATGTTATTATGGTCGATGTGACGGACTCAGACGTTGCTTTGGGCGATGAAGTCGTGCTTTTCGGTGGCAGTGGAATGAGCATTGAGGAAGTTGCCCAAATTGTGGGAACGATAAATTACGAGATAGCTTCCCTTGTCACGCCCAGAGCCACAAAGGTATACAAATACTAGCGCCAATATAAACTAAGTCCGCATTTGTGGGCTTTTTTAATTGTGACAATGTTGCAACAACTTATGTTTTTGCGTTCAATGCGGCTCCAAATGCATTATAATACCGCAGAGAGGTTAATATGCAGACAGCATACCACAATTCGAGACAAAGTAAATACCGCGCCCCTTTCGGTGCAGTAAAAACGAGCGACAAGTTCAGGCTGTCGCTTTCGGTTTCGGATGAACTGAACTCGCAGCTCACATCGGTCAAGCTGAGAATTTGGATATATGACAGTGAAAGACTTATAGACCCCATTGCCGTTACGCAAGACGGCGACGGTATGCTGTACAGCTTTGAGCTCACCGCTCCGGAAGAGCCACTGCTCATATGGTATTGCTTTATACTGAAAACTCCGTCGCGCACACTGTACTACGGCGGCGACAGCGGAGAGGGAAGCCTTACCGATTACTTTCCGCCGTGCTTCCGTATAACAGTTTACAGCTGGGCGTACACCACTCCCGATTGGTTCAAGAAGGGAATAATCTACCAGATATTCCCCGACAGGTTTTATAAAAGCGGATACGATACCGTAAAAGCCGGCGCTAATTACCACGCGTCGCTCGGCAGACCTGTCGTAGTGCATGAGAGTTGGAGCGAAAAGCCGCTGTACAGACCACTGCCCGGCGAGGTTTACTACAACCCTTGCGATTTTTTTGGAGGCAACTTGCAGGGCATACGTGAAAGGCTCCCCATGCTTGCGGATTTGGGTGTAAACTGCATATACCTAAACCCTGTAGTCGAATCCCCGAGCAACCACAGATACAATGCCTCCGACTATATGCGCATCGACCCATTTTTGGGAGACGACAATGCGCTCCGTGAGCTTGCAGGCGATGCACGCAAATACGGCATACGCATAATGCTTGACGGCGTTTTCTCTCACACGGGTGACGACAGCGTATACTTCAACAAGCGAGGTACATATCCTTCATTGGGGGCGTATCAGTCGCAGGACTCGCCGTATTACAGTTGGTACGATTTCGAGGCCTTCCCCGACAAATATAAGTGCTGGTGGGGCTTTGAAACGCTTCCCGAGACAAACGAGCTCGATAGCGATTATTCGGAATTCGTGCTTTCGGTATTGGATCACTACGCATCATTGGGAATCTACTCATGGCGGCTTGATGTCGCAGATGAGCTCCCCGACGAGTTTATAAAAAAGCTACGCAGGCGCATAAAGCAAAATGATCCCGACGGCATACTCTTGGGAGAAGTCTGGGAGGACGCGATCACAAAGCGCGACGGCTTCGGAAACTGGCGCGGTTATGCCCACGGAGACGAGCTCGACAGCTGTATGGGCTATCCGTTTCGTCAGGCGGTCGTAGACTACCTCACGGGTGTATGTGACGCAAGAGGGCTTCTCGAAAGGCTCGGCGCCATTTGTGAGAGCTATCCCGAACCATTCCTTATGGCGCAGATGAATCTGCTGAGTTCGCATGACACTCAGAGAATACTTTCCGTGCTCGGTGGCTGTCCTCACAGGGATGCTTTGACGCGGGATGAGCAGGCGGAGTTTACACTGCCGGACGATGCTGTGAAGCTCGCAAAACGCCGTTTCGTGCTTGCAACTATAATACAGATGACATTTGTAGGCGTCCCGAGCCTGTATTACGGCGACGAAGCGGGAATGTGCGGACTTGCGGATCCGTTCTGCAGGGGAACATACCCGTGGGGAAAAGAGGATACGCAACTCTATGAGAGCATCAGGCGTCTCACGCGCGCAAGGTGCGAAAATACTTCGCTGATGTTCGGAGGCATCACAATGTGTGCGTTGAGTGAAAGCGTAATCGCGATTCGCAGAGCCTGGGGCGATTCACAGGCGATTGCCGTAGTAAACGGACGAGACTGTGAAGCAAATATTTCACTTTGCGCTTCCGATTTCAATGAGCTTGCCGGAGCAGACGATTGCTGTATCGCCGGATGCTATGAGGACGTGCTGACAGACGGCACGTTCGATGCAAATAACGGTGTGTTAAATTTGACGCTTTCCCCGTATGAGGGCGCGCTTTTGATAAAAAGGAGAAAATAATGAGAGGGTCTTACGGTTTAGACAAACTTAACTGGGCAATGCTAATTACCGGTGGCGTGTTCACGATTCTCGCGCTCGTGTTTGCGAGTTCGGCAAATCCCGTGCTTTACTGGGTTTTCTTCGGTATTTCCTGCGTGTTTCTGGTGTTGGTCTGTCTGCGTATGTTTTCAAAGAATAAGGCGAAGAGGGCTCAGGAGACGAGGAGCTTTGAGGCATTCTTCGCAAAGCTCAAAAAGACGCTTATACCAAGCGCCGCAACTATCGAGGAGCACAAAAACTATCGGTTTTTTGCCTGTCCGCAGTGCTTGCAAAGACTCAGAGTGCCGCGCGGCAAGGGCAAAATACGAATCACTTGCGTAAGATGCGGGCATAAGTTTGTCAAGCGCACATAATCCACTTGACAGAGTTCGATTTGGCATTAAAATATAATTGCTATAGGTATTATTGACGGAGGTTATTATGGTTAACAAGAACATGAACATAATGGAGATACTGCAGATAGATGAAGCCATCGCAGGAATTCTCATGGACGCAGGTATGCATTGCCTCGGTTGCGTGATGGCGCACTCGGAGGATCTCGAACAGGCTTGCGCAGTACACGGCATTGACGCAGATAAGCTCGTAGATAAGATCAACGCCTACCTCGAAGCAAAGTAAATCGCAGATGTCAAAGAGTCTCAAAGCATGGATAAGATGTGCAGTCATTGCCGCTCTGTATGCGGCATTGACTTTTATTATACCCTGGAGCAGCGGTCTGATGCAGCTTAGGGTCTCTGAGGCATTGTGCGTACTGCCGTTTTACATGCCGGAAGCAACTGCAGGGCTTTTTATCGGCTGTCTCATGGGAAACCTGTTAGCAGGTTGTATACCCATTGACATAGCATTCGGAAGCCTTGCAACGCTTGTCGCGGCGCTTGTCACCGCATACATAGCAAAAAAGGGCGGTTCAAAATGGTTGCTTCCCCTACCCTCTGTCGTCATAAATGCGCTCGTTGTCGGAGCGGTACTCTGTTATGGCTACGGTGTTGGTGTGCCGTACTATCTGTGTGCCACATATGTATTCATCGGACAGGCGCTCTCCTGCTACGGCTTGGGAATGCCGCTGTTCTTTGCGCTTAAAAAGCTTCCCGCCAACTTGTACAAAGGCTGATACAACGCTCAATATCGATGTTGTCGGGTGTTGCAGCGCCTTTATTTATGCGCATACTAAACGAATTCCTCAATCGAGATAATATCTCGGGTTGTACGCTCTGCCGCTTATTCTCAATTCAAAATGCAGATGTGGAGTATCGCAGTTGCCGGTATTGCCCACGGTACCTATGACTGCACCTGCCTGCACCTCGTCACCCACGCTCACCGATATCTCGTTTAAGTGGGCATATCTCGTCGTAAAGCCGTTGCCGTGGTCAATCTCGACTACAAGCCCATAGCCGCCCCTCTCGGTTGCGCATATGCACACGCCGCCGCTCGACGCGACAACGGACGTTCCCGCCTCCGCCTCATAATCGAGTCCCATGTGGAAACCCATGTTATATCTGCCGAAGTTGAGAACGATCTCCCCACTCACAGGCTGTATAAATACGAGATCGCCTTGACTTATATCGTGTTCGCCCTCGTATTCTCCGGGCTCGCCGGCCTTAGGCTCGAGCGTGCCCATCCTTATTACCTCGTCTACCCGCTCTATGAGCGTCTCCTCGGATGAAATCTCCGAGCGGTAGAGCACACCGTTTATGTAAACCAACGACTCTCTGTGCTGTATTGTACCTTCATGCCCAAACGATTCGTATATCCGCATACCCTTCAAGAGATTTGGATCGTCTATGTACTTTGTATCGTAAGGTACAAGCGTCGTTGTGATCTGTTCGCTCCTGCTCTCCACCTTTAGCGGTGTCTCATCCGATGTCAGCATTATATAAGCCTCGTCACTGCTTATAATCTCGTCATCTTCGTCGGCATCGGCAAACTCCAGATCGTTCAATATGACCGTATGCGCCACATCAGACTGAGTAATAAGCGTGTAGTGTTCCAATACGTCATCTATAACCGATTCCGCCGCTTCCCTGCTTGCAAGCACCGCAACAACTTTCCCATCGATGAGTATGCTCGTCTTAATATACCGCACAGGCGCCCATGTAACGTCAGGTGTGTCGGTGGGCGCGGGCGTAATCGTCTGCCCACCGTGAGCGGACGGCTCCACATTGTCCGCAGGGGCCGCAACCACGTCCGATGTGTCAATATCGGCAAACAGTACTGCAGTTACTATCAGTACGCACATAAAAACGGCGACAAGCAACCTTACAAAAAGCTGTATATCGGTAATGCCCTTTCGCATACTCGCATTCACTCGCCTTAAGCGCAGAACTCCACCGTGGGGCACGTCCCCGACTGGGTCTTCCGTGCCCGCTGATTTCGCCGTTTCGGGTTCTTTATTGTTGATTTTTTCCTGCAACTCTTCCATACAGGGATTATACCATAGAACCTTGCGTTAGTATCTACAGAATTCTGTAAGCCACATAGAAGTACGTCCTCCAGTAATCCGTGAGGAAGGTTCTCTCGACGACCTTTCCGCGGTTCGCAGATGCATCTATCATCATTGAACTCGATGAGGCAATGCCAACGTGTCCCTGCGTTTCGGACATCTTGAATACGAGTACGTCGCCCGCCTTTACCTTGTCTATCGATGTGATCCTCTGGTACTGGGTCACGTTTCTCCATCCCCTCGAAGTGAGATAAGGCTGTGAAATTCCGGTCTTATTGAGCACCCAGTACACGAATCCGGAGCAGTCGAATGTATTTGGGCCCTTTCCTCCGAGTACGTATTTTGCACCTTTTTTGGAACGAGCTATCTTGATCATCTTGCTCACGCTCGGACCCTCGCTCGGCTGACTACCCGTGCCTCCGCCCGAACCGCCGCCTGTGCCACCGATTGTATAGTTTGAGCCCGGCCCTTTGGGATCCGTTCCGGTAAGCTTGTTCATAGTCTGCTTACCGACCTTTCCGTCGACGGTAAGACTGTTCCTGCGCTGGAACTCTCTTACCGCGACCTCGGTAACAGAACCGAAGTAACCTGTGCAGTGTGAGTTGTAAAGATAATCGAGGCCCTTCAGTATTATCTGTACGCGCCTTACGTCATCTCCGCTCATGCCTACCATAAGTGCATTTGCCTGTGCGTTGCCCGATGTAAGCACCTCTCTCGTCTGAGGCCCCAGATATCCGTCGGGAATGAGGCTGTTTCTCTCCTGAAAACGTTTGACAGCCGCCACAGTATCCTCGCCGTAAGCGCCGTCGGGTTTGGTCGTAAGATAGCCCAGCTTCTTAAGTATCTCCTGATACTTCAAAACCGCATCACTGCGCGAACCCATGTAATAGAAATTCGCCTTTGCATCTGAGCTGTAGAGCGCTTCCTTTGTTTCTACTCCGACTTTGCCGTCGACCGTAAGCCCATTATTCTTCTGGAAGAGCTTTACCGCGGCAAGCGTATCTGACCCGAAATAGCCGGTAACATCCGAAATATAGTCTAATTCGCGCAGCCTATACTGTATCTCGGTAATATCAGTTCCCTCATCTCCCACAGTCGCCATGTATTTCAACGCGTCCGACGACATAAGCTTGTCGTAGCATTCTTGAGTGAGAATACCGTTTGCCTCCAGATCGCTTCTTTTCTGGAAAAGTGTAAGCGCCTCCTCTGTCGCAGGGCCAAAAAGGCTCGTAGGTTCATCCGTATCCATGTAGCAGAGGCTCATGAGCCTGCTCTGCACAATAGGTATCAACTCTTCGTCTGTATCTCCCCTTACGATATACAGGGGAGGCTCGGTAGGCTGCGGTTCAACTTCATTCACGCGGCTTCCCGCTGTATCGTCCTGTGCACCCGTTTGTTCATCCACGTCGGGAGTATCAAAACTCAGATATGACGGGTTGTCTATCGATGCCCCTTTACTCGTACTATTGGGTATCGCAAACATAAGTACCGCAGTCAGCACCAGAGATAAAACACCCACACCTATGCACATAAGCGTGCGGAGTTTTTGCGCCTTAAGCCATTCAGCAGCCTTTTTCGCGCTGTCAGAGACCGCTGTGCCGGCTTTTTTCAAGAAATCTCCCATGGTGTCTCCTTCGTTTAGATTTTGACTGATTATAGCACATTTTTTCCCGTAACAATTGAACAGAAAGTAAACTTTTGATTATTTGCTCGGTAAAATATGCCTTATTTGATGTCCCATTGTAAGTATAACCTGTTTAAGGTCTGCGGTTTTCAATTTCAACGACGCCGTGCTCACCATGGGATGTACACAGATATATTCGTAATCGTCGAGGTCATCGTCATAACATATACATACCCTTTTGTCGGTATCGTAATATGCCGCAAGCGGAGTTATCGCGCCTGCCGTTGCATTCAAAAGCTCGTGGAGCTTATCGTCCGTGCCGAAGCTTAAACGCGATACGCCGAGCTGTTTACTTACCTCCGCCGTTCTAAAGCGCTTATTCGGGTCTATCAGCACTAAGAAAAACTCCGTCCCCTGCCTGTTTGTCAAAAAAAGATTCTTGCAGTGAGGTGCGCCAGTCAGCTTGTCCGCCTCCTCACAAAGCTCCATGGTGACACAGGGCTCATGATTATAGAGCTCGTAGCTTATTCCTATGTCGTTGAGATATTTCTGTACCTGTATCTGTCTTTCGTCCATAATCATCATTATCACTCATTACTTATGGTAGGGTTCGTTCAAGTTGATCTTAAACGCCCTGTAAAGCTGTTCAAGCAGCATTATTCTGAAGAGCTGATGGGTAAACGTCAGCTTTGAGAAGCTCAGCTTAAAGTCCGCGCGCTTTAACACCTCGTCGGACAGACCCAGCGACCCTCCTATGGCAAATGCCAATCTGCTCTTTCCCTCCGTCATGAGCGCATCTATTCTCCGGGCGAGCTGTTCGCTTGAAAGCGATTGCCCATCTATAGCTGTCGCAATGAGGTATTCCCCGTCTGTCAGCCTTTCGAGTATGCGCTTGCCCTCCCTCGCCTTTAGCTGTTCCCTCTGTGTATCCGAGAGCTGTTCGGGAGCCTTCTCGTCCGTAATCTCTGCTATCTCAAGCTTACAGTAACGTGAAAGCCGCTTTGTTAGCTCGTCCACCGCCTGCGAATAGAATTTCTCTTTGAGTTTGCCTACGCAAATGATCTTTACCGCGATCATAGCTGTACAAACGAGAACAGAAACATAGCCACGTTCGCTATGACGAGCACAGCCGCAGTGCATATCATTATATTCCGTGCAGGCGCGCTTAGCTTCGTCTGCTCGGGTTCAATATCGATAATAGGTGTCTCACCGCTCTCTATATATGCCAGCCTCTTCTCATATGTCCGCTTTTTCGCGATACCCTTTATTGCAAAGAACGAGGGTGCGGCGATTATCGCGCCTATAACCATGTAGATGACACCCATCAAAAGCAGTGTCCCTATGTCGACCTGTTCAACAGCCTGTGCGGTCTCCACAAGATCGACCAAATCGGAGTTTGACGCAAGTGACAACAGCGATATCGAGATAAAATTGTTGACAAAATGCACTATAATGGCGGGAATGACCGATTTCGTATCGTACATGAGCGCCGCCATTATTGCGCCGAGTACGAAGAATGACGGTATCGACGAGGGTGTGATGTGCATTAGCGCAAAGAGCATACCCGAAAGCATTATGACCTTTTTTCTGCCTATGTGCCTCCACGATGTCACAAGCACCGACCTGAACATAGTCTCCTCGCAGACCGCCGGAAATACACACATGAGCACGACGAGAAGCATATACTGCCCCAGTCCGGCTGCACCCTCTATCCCCTGTGAGTATATCTCGGAGTTTGCACCAAGCGTCTCCATAAGTGCAGTTGTAAAGGCGTTTATTCCCGTGCTTATAAAAAACGCGCCCACGCCTAGCGCAATGCTTATGAGTATCGTAGACACACCGGGCGATATAAAGCCAAAATCCCTCGGGTTATTGCCCTTTATGGCAAACAGCGCCGGTAAAAGCAACGAAACGACGCTTATAAGCAAAGTCGATATCACCAAAAGCCATATGTAGTCCATATTCACGAATGCAACCGACACTAACTGCATTATAAAGAAAAGCGCGACGCTGAGCGCCAGCATTAGACTTGCTTTATATTCCCTGCTCATTTTCCCTCCGAAATCTCATATATTGCGCCTATCCTGTCCCTGTGGGCGATAGACACGTCGAGCATATTCTCATATATGCCGTCCGAATTAAGTATACCCCTAACGGTCTCATAGGCGAGCGGCTCAAGATTGTTGTCAAGGCTCAGATGCCCCAGCACCGCCGTCTTTAGCCCGTTTCTGAATAGCTTTGTGAGCGCGATGCCGCAGTCGCCGTTTGACAGATGCCCGTTTTCACCCAGTATCCTTCGCTTTAGCGGATATGGATATCCCCCCGCCTTGAGCATCTCTACATCGTGGTTTGACTCTATAAGCACGAGCGAAGAGCCGCAAAGTGCGTTTATAAGCCTCGCGTCGACGTGGCCGATATCCGTCACAGTGCTCATCTGAGCGCACTTTGAATAAAACGTATAACCCACTGACTCCGCCGCGTCATGAGGTGTGCGGAAGGGCAGTATGTTCATGTCATTTATATAAAAATCCGTGTCCGAGGTTATTATTCTCACACACTCGTCGGGTACCTTGCCTATGGATTCGGGCATCGCGCGCCATGTCGCCTCGTTTGCATATATCGGGACGGAATACTTTCTCGCCAGCACTCCTATTCCCTTGACATGGTCTATATGCTCATGCGTCACGAGTACACCGTCGAGCGCATCTGGCGTCATATCGAGCACAGAAAGCGCATTCACTATAGTCTTTGCGCTGAGACCCGCATCGACCAGCACCCTCGTCTTATCATCCCACACGAGCGAAGCATTGCCCGAGGAGCCGCTATATAGCGGACAAAACCTCATGTTTACCTTATCCCCTTCATAAATCGTACTGATTATTATACTCCATGCACAGCATTAAGGCAAATGCATCGTGCGGTCAAGGTATTTGCGTTTTGCCCGCATTAACGCTCGGTATATTTATCCGCCGGTTTTACAAAGCTATTGTAGAAAAAGGAGTCAAAATGGTGTAAACTATGAAAAACTCAAGGAGCGTTTGAGCTATTCAAACCGTGAAAAGAATGATCATTGTCGGAATATGCGGAGCGAGCGGAAGCGGAAAGAGTACGCTTGCCAATAGAATTAAAGATTCGCTTACTTGTGAGTCAAGAATAATCGGACAAGACGGTTATTACAGGGACCATTCGTCTCTGCCGTTTGAGAGGCGCGTACACATCAACTACGATGCTCCAGAGGTGTTCGACCACGATGAACTGCTCGCAGATATAGTGACACTCAGCAACGGCGGCTGTATAACGACAAAGGGCTACGACTATTCTCAGCACATGAGGGCGGACTCCCCCGAGCTTATATCTCCTCCCGATGTGCTGATACTTGAGGGCATACACATTTTCCATGACAGAAGGCTCTGCAAGCTCATGTCTCTAAAAGTTTATATGCACGTCGATATAGATGTCTGTCTGCTCAGACGAATCCAAAGGGATATAGTCACCAGGGGAAGGTCTATAGACAGCATCGCAGACCAATACATGGCAACCGTAAAGCCCATGTACGAAGAGTATGTAAGTAAATACATAAAGGACGCCGATTTCGCTGTAATGAGGGGTGGACACAACAGCACTGCAATAGATGCCATAAGCGCGTATATTTCCGCAAAGCTTCTGGCAGAAAGATTTGAAAAAGAAAATTAAAAAGTTTTATATTACGCAACCTTTTGATCGATACCTGCGTATTATAGACAAATATCCCAAGTAGGTCTTTTCCCCTCCTTTCTACCTACAAAGTATCAACTAAAAAACACTGCTGCTTGCTGACTGGGCGGCAGTGTTTTATTAGCTTTACCTATTCGTGCAATGCTCTTCTCAGCACGCCCTCAAACGAAAGACTCTCGTTTACCGACATTGGACTTTCCATGCATATAGCTGCGGCGGTTTGAGCAAATTTTAGCCTCTCCCTTGCGGACATACCATGCAGATACGATACGACAAGCGCCGCACTCATGCAGTCGCCCGCTCCCGTTGCGTTTACGATATTACACGGCTGCACATCCAGAAACTCACATTCGTCTCGCGAACAAAACAGGGCCCCCGATGCTCCCATAGAGATGCAGACATCCGATGCGCCCTTTTCTATTATCTCTTTTGCTGCGGCTACAGCACCATCTTTATCGCATACCTCGCGGTCGCAGAGCGCACCTGCCTCAAGTATGTTGGGCTTCAAGTGGATTCCAAACTGCAGTGCGTCCCTTACCCTTAACGCCTTTTCGGCAGAAACCGTGTCGACAAACACAGGGCCTTTGCTCAACAATGCCGCATACGCTATCGTCTTTGAGTCGATATTTGCATCAATCACTACGGCGGCGGCTTTTTTTATAACCTCAGCGTACCTCGCCACATACGCCCTGTCTATGAGCTCGCATACTCCCATGTCATTTATCGCAAGCCTCATATCCCCAAGCTCATCCTCTATATAGAGATACGTGGCGGTACGCTCACCCCTGACTGCACGGGTTATGTCTATGCCGCTATTTTTACAGACGCCTTCTATAATGGTAGAATCACCGTCGCATCCCAAGGCGGTAAGCATTACCACCTGCTCGCCCAAAAGGCTTATGTTGCGCGCTATATTTAAGCCTACACCCCCCGCAGACCTCGTTATCGTTCCTATGTTGGAGTCCCTTTCGATGAGTCTGCCTATAGGACAACCTCTTATATCGACATTTGCTCCGCCGATTATCGCTACATATCTTTCCATCAAACCTCCGGGAAAAGCCACGCGACTATGTCGGGTGCTGCCACACAATTCATGTGCTTTTGAAGCTGTACGGATCCCTCGTTGCCCATTACCACCTGACCGTAGGGTGTCAGTCCTTTGCTTAAGTATTTGTTGAACATAAACGCCTCAAGTGCGCTCCCTATTCCCTTGCGCCTGTACTCCGGCAGTACCTCGAGAAATCCTATCGAGCCATCGGAATGCGTCCCTATAAAGCCCGCAAGCTCTCCGCAATAGTATGCACCGTACATGCCCGCGCGAAGTCTGTGCTTTATATAATCCAGCTCCTCCACTCTGTGGTAGTGCTTGTGTACATAGTCCAAGTCCTTCATGCGAAGTCTCTTTATCTCGAGATTAGGACGGTCTATCTCGATAGGTCCGCCGAAATAAGCCATTTGCATACAGCACTCAAAATACTTCTCATCGATATTGAAATGATCGCGAAGAAATTCTGCCGTCTCCATAGAGTGTGCTATAATGCCGTCATACTTCTCCAGTATATCTATATGTGCCTTAACAAATTCTACCGAATCCGCCGCAAGCATCGCTATGTTATCTTTTTTGAGCATGAGTATGACTCCGTGCTCATCGGCATAGAACATGGACGCTTTTCCCGATTTAAGCGCGTTTCTCATGTCCACATACTGGACACGATCTCTGTTGAGAAACTCATCGACATAAGCGTTTTCCGACATATTTTACATCCTCCGTACGGTTTACATGATAACGCTGTAAATAGACAAAAACAATACGGGAAAACATAAAAGGACGCTGTTAACGTCCTTTATGTCTTGTCTTTGACTAAGATTAGTTCTTCTTTCCGATGCCGTAACGCTTGTTGAAACGGTCTACACGTCCGCCTGTATCAACGAGCTTCTGACGGCCCGTATAGAACGGATGGCACTTGGAGCAGATTTCTACCTTGAGCTCGCCTTTTACCGAGCCGGATACGAAAGTCTCTCCACAAGCACAACGTACAACGCATTCGCCGTACGAGGGATGGATGTCCTTCTTCATGTTTATTACTCTCCTATGTTATTTGCTGGGCGCAGGGCGATATGCCGCCCTCCTGCTGCAACGGAGCGCTATAAAAGCGCACCCCTCGAGCTACAGCAATGCTCGAACTTACACATTTTATACTGTAACCCGCGTTTTTGCAATACTTAATTTTGGTATATTACCGAAATTTCTCGCAATTTTAAGCGTTTTAGACCTCGGAGGAGCATATGTGCACGAAATCATGTCCCTCGAGCATTTTCCCCGCAAGCCTTGAGGCTTCAAAGTCGGCATACAACCCTATCATAGCAGAGCCCGACCCCGTCATTACCGCTCCCAATGCACCCGTACTTAAAAGCTCCTCCTTGAGCAGAGCCAATTCGGGTCTCTCGGCAAACGCCGCACTCTCGAGCGAATTGTTCATGTGACGGGCAAGCGCTATCATATCGCCGCACTCGTATGCCCTCCTTGCCGCATCCGTATCTACAGGCGCACAAGGCAAATTAAGCCTCGAAAACAACCTCGCCGTACTTATACCATATGAATCCTTAACCATGACGAGCGGAAGCGCCTTATGCACAACAGGTGTCATAAGCTCGCCCCTGCCGCGGCATACGGCAGTCTGCCCATGCAAGCAGAAAGGCACGTCTGCACCCACCTCCAGTGCGATTTGATAAAGCTTCTCCTCGCTCAAGAGGCCGTACATTCTCTGCATTCCCCTAAGTACCGCCGCCGCGTCTGCAGAACCCCCTCCGAGACCTGCCTCTGCCGGTATGCGCTTTAATACCCTTATGTCGGCAGCATACGAGCCGCTCTCTCTCATGTAAGCTTTTGCCGCGCGTGTCACGGTATTCTCACTCGGCATACCCGAAATATCGAAGCCGACACTGAGCGTATCCGCACTCTCCATGTACACCACGTCGCAGAGGTCGTCGACTGTATGCATAAGCGTACACAGCTCGTGATAGCTGTCTTCTCGCTTTCCCTCTACACTGAGCGCAATATTAACTTTTGCGGGGGCAAGAAGCTTCATAACCCGTGCGACCTTTCTTTTTCTCATGTTTAGGAATCGGTTTTTTCAGATTATACCATACATATGTTTAAAAGCGCGATATATGGCAATAATCCGTTTAACACAAACGGAGGACTTATACTATGACAAAAAAGCTTACAGCGCTCGCGCTTATGATCTCATTGATACTCTCTGTAGGACTCTGTCCCTTCACAACGGCATCACAGTCGCAGGGCAGTGACGGCATACTAAGACTTCACATAATCGCAAATAGCGACAGTCGCGATGATCAGCAGGTGAAACTCGTCGTTAGAGATGCCATACTCGAATATGCGGCGGATAATTTCACGGCGACCGATGCGGACGAAGCCGTATGTGAGGTCATGGCTTGCGGCGGAGACATACTCATCACAGTCGAAGAGACGCTAAAATCCGAAGGTTTCGACTACGGAGCTCAGCTCAAGCTCGGACGTTACGACTTCCCCGACAGATGGTACGGCGACACACTGTATGAGGCGGATGAATACAAAGCGCTCAGGGTGGTCCTCGGCGACGGCGCAGGAGAAAACTGGTGGTGTGTAATATTCCCGCCTTTGTGCATAGTTGATGCAGCCGAGGGAAAAACTGAACCGGAGGAAGTACAATTTGAAAGTCTTTTCCTCAAAATACTACGAAGTTTATTCGGAGGTGGAGACAGGTGAGAAAGCGAGTAATCGCGATCATAGTTATTGCCGCGACGGTACTTTTGCTGGCATCAAGTGCGTTCGGCGCAACCCTCAGATACGGGTCAAGGGGGAAAGACGTGACGACACTCCAGACCAAGTTGAAGCGTTGGGGCTACTACAGCGGAAATGTTGATGGGATATTCGGGCCCCAGACGCAATCCGCTGTTAAAAGCTTTCAGAAGAAAAACGGCCTCGCTGTGGACGGCATGGTCGGTCCTGCGACCGCAAAGGCACTCGGAATGACATTGAGCGGATCGTCCTCAGGAAGCTCTTCCGGGTCTTCGGGGTCTTCCGGCTCTGTTAACTCAAGCGATTTGAATCTTTTGGCAAGGCTTGTATACGGCGAGGCGCGCGGAGAACCATATAAGGGTCAGGTGGCAGTTGCGGCAGTCGTGCTCAACAGAGTCAAGAGCGCATCTTTTCCCAACTCGATAGCCGGGGTTATCTATCAGAGCGGCGCATTCTCCGTTGTTGCAGACGGACAGATCAATCTTACCCCGAACGAAAACGCATACAATGCCGCACGCGACGCACTCAACGGATGGGACCCGACAAACGGATGTCTCTACTACTATAACCCTGACAAGACGTCAAACAAGTGGATGCTTTCAAAACCCATAGCCCTTAGAATAGGCAAGCACGCTTTCTGCAGGTAGGTGAGAATTATGAATGCAAAGAAAACAACAGCTATAGTTGTACCCCTGCTCCTGGGCATTGCGCTCATAGGCACAGTGATTTGGGGCGCACGAGCCGAACAGATGGCAGAGACCTACAAGACAAATGCAGAGGCCATGTACTCACGCGCCTACTATGAGCTCGCAGATGACCTTGCATCGCTTGAGCTCTCGTTGTCAAAGCTCGTGGCTACCAATTCCCACAGCAGGACTATACTGCTCCTCGACGACGTTTGGCGTTACAGCGGATCCTGCACGAGCCTTCTCTCGCAGATACCCGCTTCACATACCGACACGGCTGACCTCAACAGCTTCATGATAAGAGTTGGCGATTACTGCCGCTCGTTAACTAAAAAGGTCTTGAGCGGAAAGCCTTTTTCAGAGGAGGATGTCTCACAGCTTAACTCCATGTATAAAGAGTGCGTTGCTCTCAGCAAAACCGTCAGCGACCGCATAGCAAACGGCGATATGCCGGTTGAAGCCATAGTGTCCGATAAGTACTATGAAAGCTCCGACCATGCATTCAAGGGCTCGGACGAGGAGCAAAAATTTCCAACGCTGATGTATGACGGGCCCTTCTCCGAAGGCACTCAGAAAGCGCAACCCAAGGGGCTTACGGGAAACGACGTCACCGAGGACGAGGCGAAGCAGATAGCAAATGAATTCCTGGGGCTGACAGGCTTTACACTTTCGAGTGAGTCGGACGGTACTATACCCTCATACGACTTTGTCTGTACGCTCAGCGACGGACGCACCGTCGACCTCTCCGTATCCAAAAAGGGCGGTCATGTAGTGTGGTTGCGCACTCAAGCACTAAGCAGCGTTTCGGGCATACCCGACGAGGAGGGTCAAGAACACTTTGAGGAAGCGGGCAAGGCATTTCTCGAAAGCCGTGGCTATAAAGATATGAAAGCCTCCTACAGTCAGTACATCGGCGGCTATGCGCTCATCAACTACTGTTGGACTATAGACGACGCAATAGTCTACAACGACCTCGTAAAGGTCTGGATAGACAGGGAGTCAAACACGGTGATAGGCTTTGACGCGAGGAATTATCTTTTCTCGCACGAGAAGCGCACATTGGACGAAATCGCAGTAAGTGAGGAGGAAGCGCGGTCACAGCTGTCTAGCGACCTTTCTGTGCAGTCTCACAGGATGGCGATAATACCCATTACGCCGCAGACAGAGAGCTACTGTCACGAATTTACCTGTAAGCGCGGAGACACCGACTATGTCGTCTATATATGCGCAAAAACGGGCGACGAGCTCGAAATATTTAAGATAATCCATACTCCGGAAGGCACTCTCGCGGAGTAATCCGCCCAATCCGTACTTTTTCGGGACATGCTCAATGTGGTATGTCTCTTTTTTGCGCTCTCACAAGGCCGTCGTTTGTCGCTTTTTCTTGCCATGTTACGCTTGTGACTGTATAATAATTCCACAATATCAATCAGGAGGATTACAATATGAAATTCAGTGAAATGCCATACACACGTCCTGACATCGATACGATCGAACAGCGTTCCATGAACTGTCTCGAACGCTTCAAGGCCGCAAAGACTGCGGACGAGGCACTTGCGGCGTTTACGGAGTTTGCACAGATAACCTCGGATGTTGATACCGTTTTCTCAATCGCATATGTCAGAAACACGATAGACACGCGTGACGAGTTCTACGATGGCGAAATCAACTATCTCGATGAGGTCAGCCCCAAATTTGAGGAGATATCGCAGAAGTTCAACGAAGCAATGCTCGAGTCCCCCTTCAGACCACAGCTTGAGGAAAAGCTCGGCAAGCTTATGTTTATAAACGGCGAAATAAGAAAGAAGACATTCAGCCCCGAGCTCATCGAGGATATGCAGGCGGAAAACAAGCTTTGCACCGAATACGGCAAACTGCTCGCCTCCGCGCAGATTCCGTTTGAGGGCGAAAACCGCACTCTCAGCCAGATGAGTCCCTTCAAGCAGGTTCCCGATGACGAAGAGCGTCTTGCGGCATGGAAGGCTGAAGCCTCGTTCTATGTGGAAAACGGCCAGCGTCTCGATGAAATTTACCACGAGCTGGTTCAATTGAGGGACAAGATGGCAAAGAAGCTCGGTTATGAGAACTACATCACGTTGGGCTACTACAGGATGATGAGAAATAGCTATGACGCAAACGACGTAGACCGTTTCCGTAAGGCCGTAATTAAATACCTCGTTCCCGTGGCGACAAGGCTCTATAAAGAGCAGGCTGAGCGCATCGGCGCAAGCTTCCCGCTCAACTTCTCTGACATGGCTCTCTCGTTCAGAAGCGGCAACCCCAGGCCCAAGGGCACCCCCGACGACATTCTTGCCCACGGTAAGCAGTTCTATCACGAGCTTTCACCCGAAACAAAGGAGTTCATCGACTTTATGTTCGAGAATGAGCTGTTCGACGTGTTGAGCAGACCGGGCAAGTCCGGCGGCGGTTACTGCACGAGCTTCCCCGAGTACAAGTCCCCGTTCATATTCGCAAACTTCAACGGCACACAGCATGACGTAGAGGTAATGACCCACGAAGCAGGTCACGCATTTGCTGCATATCAGGCGCGTGACATATTCCCCTTGGAGCTTCAGAGTCCATCGCTCGAGAGCTGTGAGGTTCACTCGATGTCCATGGAATTCTTCGCATGGCCGTGGCAGGAGGGTTGGTTCGGTGACCAGACCGAGAAGTTCTACTACAGCCATCTGGCAGGCGCGCTCGAATTCATACCATACGGCACTATGGTCGACCACTTCCAGCACATAGTCTACGAGAAGCCGCAGATGACTCCCGCAGAGAGACACGACACATGGCGTGAGCTGCTCGGCATCTATATGCCTTGGGTTGCGCTGGGCGACGAAATTCCCTTCTACGGCGAAGGCAAGGGCTGGCAAAGGCAGTCTCACATATATGAGAGACCCTTCTACTACATCGACTACTGCCTCGCACAGACGGTAGCACTCCAGTTCTGGGCAGCTATGCAGAGGGACCGCAAGGACGCTTGGGAGAGATATATGAAGTTTGTATCGCTCGCAGGTACGCGCACATTCACAGAACTCGTTGCGGCGGCAGGACTCGACTCCCCTTTCGGAGACGACGCACTCCATACAGTCGCAAACACAGCAGTAGAGTGGCTCAATAATGTCGACATGACAAATATTAAGTAAACCTTGTTTTATCACGAACACCGCCCAATCGGACGGTGTTCTTTATCTATTCGGTCCATAAATGCCGAAGCCATTTGTGACATTTTTGTAGTAAATTGCCATAAAGCGGAAATAACTCTATTTTGTGATATAATTCTATAGATAAATTTAAAGGGAGCGTACTATGCCTTCAATAGACAAGCGACAAAGTCGTTACACTCTGATTGTACTGGTAGTTATTGTACTCTTTGGATATCTCTTGTTGCACGACCTAAGCGGTGGCACACTGCTGCAGCACAATGCATGGGACAGCTATACGCTTCAAGCGCTTTCGTGGCGCGAAGGGCGACTCGACCTCGGGCAGGATTACTCTTACCTTGAAATAGCCCAATATGAGGGTAAGTATTACTGCTCTTTCCCACCCGTGCCCACGCTCGTAATGTTGCCGCTGACCTACATATTCGGTGCAAACACGCCCAACAACATTGTAGTCATGCTGTATGCGATTATCGCCGCAGTTCTCATCTATAAGTCTCTCTTGTTGGCGTTCATGCGGCCGACAAGTGCGGCCCTGCTTGCGGCATTGGCGGTATTCGGTTCAAACGCCATGTGGATGAGCACGATCGGCGGCGTGTGGTTCCAAGCACAACTGTTAAACCTCGTACTGCTGAGCGGTGCGTTCTATTGTGCTCTCAAAAACAGGCGCTTTGCGGCGTATGTTCTCGTTGCATTTGCCGTCGGGTGCAGACCGTTCTCGCTTTTGGCTTTCCCTGTGCTGTTCACAGCATTTGCCATGAAGGACTACAATGCGTCCGGCGCAAAAGGAACAAAGCAGTTCCTGTGTGTCGCAATTACCCAATGGAAATACCTCATAGCTCCGGCGATAATAGGCATAGCCTATATGATGTTTAACTATGCACGATTCGACAATGTGTTTGAGTTCGGTCACAATTATCTTCCCGAATTCATCGAGGCGGAAAACGGTCAGTTCAGTCTGACATACATCCCCACGAACCTGTACAATATTCTCCTGCGCTTTGTCGGCTTTAAGGAGAACCTACAGCTCGACTATCCGATATTCGACGGTTTCTGCTTTATTATTGCAAACCCGATATTCGTGTTCTGCATTATAAGGCTCATTACCGATATAATCAAGAAGCGAATGGAACCTGTGAGAATAGTGACGAATGTGTGCATGCTCATTATGCTTTTGTTCCTGTGTGCGCATAAGACGTTTGGAGGCTGGCAGTTTGGCGCACGCTATACTGTCGATATGATACCTCTGGGGATATTCTTCCTCGCTTGGGGAGCAAAGGATATGATAGACGATATACCTCGTTCATATCAAGGCGAATCATCGTGGATACTGCGCCCCGCAGATCGCGTGGTTTGTATGCTCGGAATAATTTTCAATATTTATGGAACGCTCGCCCTGAACCTGGCTGGCTGATTTGGAGGATAAAATGCATAACAGAGAACCTTTGGCGACTGCCGCCGATAAAAGACAAAAGAACGGCCAGACTGCCCTGCTCATAGCGGCGCTTGGCGGAATTGTCGCAATAGTATCGCTATTCCTTACCAAGCATATAGGCTGGTGGGGTGTACTCGGCGGTTTCGGCATAGTAGTTGTCGCCATAATTCTTGCCGCAATCATGGTAGACCCATATGAGAAGCGCTTTTATAAGGCCTACTACAATGAGTATCTCTATCCGGAGCTGAGCTCCGTCACAGACGATGCCAAAATCGAGCTTCCAAACGGCTTCACCAAAAAAGAGCTCCGAGACATGAAGATAATATCGTCATTGAGAAAGCACGTATCTCGCTGTGAGCTCGTGTGTACCATCCGCGGCAAGTCTGTGCGCAGCTCCCATCTGCTCTACGAGAAGAGCCGTACCGTAGGCAAAAAGAGCAAGCTTTCCAAGGAAGCCGTGCCCTCCATGCAGGCCCAGATAATCACACTGACCGATCTCGACGTTACCGCTCCCGATATGATAATCCGTCCGCGCGGTATATATGCGACCGAGGGCGTGAGATTTAAGAACAAGAGGCCCGAAATGCTCCTCGTCGGCGCAGGTACGGAGGCGCTTGAAGCCCGTTATGAGGTGCTGTCGAAAGAGATAGACGCCACTGCGGATTTCCTCACGGACGATTTCTGCGACAAGTTGCTTCAGCTTCGCAATATCGTGCGCTTCATGTCACCAAACAGCGGAATATTCATAGATCTGCGCGGCAACACATGCCACATTATGATATCCAACTGGGACAACGGCTGTATGCCCACTATGAAATCGACTATGAGCTCAGCTTACTTTGAGAAGTGCGCCGTTTACACGACTGCGCTTTTGGATTCTTGTGTGAGGCTCTTTGAGCCGGACAAAGAATTTACATTTAAGCCCGAGGTGGAGCTATGAACCGCATAATACTCGGCAACTCGCACTCCCCGTACTTCAACCTCGCGCTCGAAGAATGTCTTTTTAACGAGCAGGGCGATGACGGCGTGACGTTGTATCTATGGCAGAATGAGCATACGGTCGTTATAGGCAGAAACCAAAACGCCTATCGCGAATGCAGGACCCGACTGCTCTCGGATGAGGGCGGAAACCTCGCGAGGCGAACGACCGGCGGCGGCGCTGTCTACCACGATTTGGGCAATCTCAACTTCTCGTTTATCGCCTCAAAACAGAATTACAATCTGAAGAGACAGCTCAGCGTCATAATCGACGCGGTGGGTTCACTCGGCATAAACGCCTGCTTCACCGGCAGAAACGACATAACGACTGACGACGGTGCAAAATTCTCCGGCAACGCATTCTTGCATAACCGCACCACGAGCCTCCAACACGGTACGCTCCTGCTCGATGTATGCATGGACAGGCTCGGCCGATATCTCGCCCCGTCAAAGGAAAAGCTCGCCTCAAAGGGCGTGGACAGCGTGCGCTCGCGAGTGGTAAACCTAAGGGAAAAGAATCCCGATGTAACCGTGGAATCGATGACTGCCGCACTTATAAGCTCGTTTAAGGCGCAATACGGTGAGACAGAGGTTATCCGCGAGAGTGACTTGGATTTATCCGCCGTATACGAGATAGAAAAGCGAAACGCATCCGAGGCTTGGTGTTATGGCGGTACGAGACCCTATGACGTAGTGCTCTCACACCGCTTCTCCTGGGGTGAGGTCGAAATAAGGCTCAGCACTACGGGTGGCTCACCGCGTTGTACGGACATATCGTCCGACTGCATGGATGTGGAATTCTTTGAGGACGTCAAGGCGGTATTTATGTCGCTTGAAAATACCTGCGATAACTATAAAGCCGAGCTTTTGGCTATAAATGACGATAGAGCAGCAGAAATTGCCGATTGGTTTGCGACCGTGCTCTAACTGTGATAGAATATATCGCACGATCCAAATTCGGAGGATAGTAATGATAACGCCTCTTTTGACTGACATAATGACAACATTAGTGCCGGATATATCAAAAGTACTTCCTGCATGGCTGATAGCGTTGGTAGATGCCGTTATAGTAGTGCTTCTCGCTTATGTTACGATGAGCTTTGTAAAGCTCGCACTGAAAATTGCGTCAGACATAGTGTCCAAAACAAAGGGCGATGTCGAGGGCAAGCGTCTAAAGACGGCAAGCAGCATAATAATAAGCCTCGCAAGGTACATCATATGGTTTGTTGCAATAACCGCGATTATAGGCGAATTGGGCTTAGAGTCGGCAATGACGTCTATACTCGCCGCCGCCGGAATAGGAGGTCTGTTGCTCAGCGTTGGCGCTCAAAGTCTCGTCAAGGACGTAGTGACAGGCGTTTTCATGCTTTTTGAAAACCAGATAGCAGTCGGTGATTTCGTCGAGATAAACTCCGTCAAGGGCACAGTCACCGAGATTACATTAAGAACCACGGTTGTGCGCGGCGTCAAAGGCGAGCTAAACACTATACCCAACGGCACAATAACCGTACTCACCAACTATTCGCGCGAGAACTATACGGCGATAATCAACATTGGCATAGCATACGAGGCGGACATAGACCGTGCGCTCGCCATAATGCTCGAAGAGGGCAACAAATACGCAGCGGAATCCGACGGAGACGCTTTCGACGCAGAAATAGCAGGCGTGACAGAGCTCGGACAGTCGGCCGTCAATCTCCGCATGACACTGGGAGTAAAGCCCCTCTGCCAGTTTGCTGCACAGAACGAACTCATTAAGCGCATCAAAGAGCGCTTTGACCGCGAGGGAATAGAGATACCCTACAACCGCATCGTAGTGATAAACAGCGAGGAAAAGTAATGCTGAACGAATTTGATATCCACGATATCGTAGTAATGCGAAAGCCCCATGCCTGCGGCACAAACGCATGGGAGATAACTCGCACCGGTGCTGACATTAAGATCAGATGCATACACTGCGGCAGGATAGTCATGCTGGACAGGCTGGACTTCATACGAGCCGCAAAAAAAGTAATAGGTAAGGTCGAGACAGATGATCGGCAAAGCAGTTGACAACAAAAGCCTCTGCGAGATGAGGCATTCTGCGGCGAAGAGCCACGAGAAAGACAGCAACTACAAGAACGCCACTTCGGGCAGTTTCTTTACTGTTATGCTGTTGATAATCTCTCTTGCACTTGCCGTGAGGCTCTTTTTCCTTGAGCCTACAAGGGTAGACGGCGAATCCATGTTCCCCACCCTCTACAACAACGAAAGGGTTTTGGTCGATAAGACCGCCTATTGGTTTGATACGCCAGATCGAGGCGATATAGTTATATGCTACTACCCCGGCTACACGGAGACCTGCGTAAAGCGCGTAATAGCAGTCGGCGGAGAGACCGTAGAAGTCAGAAACGGCAGAGTGCTGATAAATGGTTCGCCATTAGGCGAGCAAGAATACTGGAATGACATTATGGATTCCGATATGCCCGCACAGGTAGTGCCCGAGGGTTGCATATTCGTCATGGGGGACAACAGAAATTACAGCAAGGACAGCAGATTCGCGTCCGTAGGGCCCATACCGCTCAACAGAGTAACAGGAAGAGTTCTCGTATCGTTCTGGCCTTTAAAATACGCAAGGAGCTTCTAAACCATGGAACAGCTTACACGAGTACAGCTAAACAGCAAATACTACGCAGGTTATAAGGCGATAGACATAGGTGTGCGCATTTTTGTAGGCCTGTTACTCGCCTGTATCGTTATGTTCGTTCTGTTCAGACCCATGGTCATAGCGGGCGACGGCATGAATCCCGCACTCGCAAATGGCGATACGGTACTCGTAAGCAGGCTCGCCCCACTCCTCACAACGCCTAAGCGCGGAGAGGCCGTAGCGTACCAAAGAGGTGATACCGTATACGTCGGCAGGATCATCGCCTCTGAGGGTGAATCCGTGCAAATGGTAAACGGATATGTGTACATAAACGGGGAACTTCTCGACGAACGCACATATGTGGAGATAAGTGAGGGCAATTTCAGTGAGCTTACCGTAGGCGAGGGCGAGGTGTTTGTACTCTGTGACAACAGAGCCCTTGCAAGCGAGGACTCGAGTTCTCACCTGGTAAAATACGATGACCTTTGGGGCGTAATCCGCGTGAGGATATATCCCCAGTTGAATATATTCGGCGCAAGCTGAGATATTAAGCACAAGCATTGTCGACATTGAGCGGAGCTTTGTATGGATTTATGCAAGCTCCTTTTTGTTCACACGATTCCACCGCACATGCTCGGCCAACATACCACTTTCTTCACAATGAGCATATGGCAGCGCGAGATATATATTCGCTTTAAATGCGCGGATTTTACAGACATTTCACGGTATTCTCAATTAAAACAGCCATCGCTATTCTTCCGATTGATGGTCCTATGTACTTGTACATACGTGTTAAAAGTGATAAAATCATAGTATCCTTAAAGGAAAATACTAACAGGAGGCAGATTATGAAAAAGAGAATTTTCGCATTCATTATTGCGCTCATCATGGTAGCTGTTTTGATACCTGCAGCATCAGGCGCAGTAGAAGGTGACTATGCAGGCAAACTCGTCATTTTGCACACCAACGACGTCCACTCGAGAATCGATGAGAACCTCGGTTACGCCGCTGTATCCGCACTCAAGAAGGAGTATGAGGATGCAGGCGCAGATGTTGTTCTGCTCGATGCAGGCGATACTATCCACGGCTTGCCCGTAGCCAATCTCTATCAAGGCGAGTCCATCGTCAATATCATGAACGCCGTCGGTTATGACTACTTCACACCCGGTAACCACGACTTCAACTACGGTTACAACCGTCTTTTGGAGCTCGAAGATGTTGCGACATTTGGGATGCTCTCAGCCAACCTCAAGTATGAGGCGGACGGCACAAATGTACTCAACGCCAACGACACATTCGACGCTGCAGGCATGAAAGTCGGTATATTTGCCCTTTCCACACCTTCAACAAGCTACATGACCCATCCCAATAACGTTGCGGGTCTGACATTTGCAGATTGTATCGAGACTGCCGCCGCTCAGGTTGCAGAGCTCCAAGCCGAAGGTTGCGACTTCATCATTGCTCTCGGACATATCGGTCTTTACAGCAATGCCGGCATAATGAGCGATGAAATCTGCGAGGCAGTCGATGGCATCGACCTCTTCGTAGACGGTCACAGCCACAGCGTTCTCGAAAACGGACTTGAAGTTAACGGTTCACTCATTGTAAGCACAGGTGATTATCTGAAGAACATCGGCGTAGTCGTAGTAGACCCCGCCACACAGACTGTTGAAGCTTCACTCGTGAGCGCAGAGTACGAAGGCATAGACCTCGGTATCGTAGCGATGATAGAGGAACTCCGTGCGGAGCTCGATGTAGTCCTCCAGGAGGTCGTAGGTCAAACACCCATAGAGCTCGACGGTATCCGTGAACACGTTCGTACACGCGAGACCAATCTCGGTAACCTCGCAGCAGACGCCATCAGGTTTATTGCAAATGCCGACGTGGCCGTTACAAACGGTGGCGGTATCCGTGCTTCCATCGATGTCGGTGAAATAACACTCGGCGAAGTAATCTCCGTATTCCCCTTCGGTAACTATGTAGTAGCCAAGGAAGTAACCGGTCAGGATATCCACGATGCACTCGAGCATGCCGTTAGGGTTTACCCCGAGGCAAGCGGCGGCTTCCTGCAGGTTTCCGGTATGGAGTTCACATTCTACTCCAACAGAGAAGCTTATGACAGAGTAGATCCCGGGAACATACTCATCGGCGGCGAACCCATTGACCTCGAAGCTACCTACATTCTGGCAACAAACGACTTCCTCGCAGCAGGCGGTGACGGTTTCGAAACACTCAACGGCAGAACAGTCAACGAGTATCCGGGCATGGACGAAGTTCTTATCGACTATATCAGCATGCTCAACACATTCGATCCTTACATCACAGTTGAAGGTAGAATCACTGTTGAAGAAGCAGTCATCGATCCGCCCAAGACCGGCACGATCGCACTCACAGCGGCCGCTATCATCTCAATGCTCGGCGGCGCGGCAATCGTAGTTTGCAAGAAGAAATAAGTTTGAACAATACCAACACAAAGAGGCATGGCTTCCGCCATGCCTTTCTTATTTCTTTCGCAAACAGCTCTGTTCAATGAGCAATCGCCAGACCCCTCTGCCATCAAATCAAATGTATGCGGAAGTCAAATACAAACAAAAAGACCGCAGAAACGGCCTTTGACAATGCCATTAATCTGTCTACAATAGTGAAATCACAAACATAAGCAACGGCACGACCACAAAGCAGGCGAGCGTCGTAAGGCTCATACCCTCCGCAAGGTGCTTTTCATCCGCACCGACATTTCCCGCAACTACTACGGCTTGGGTCATAACGGGCATTGCACTTTCAATAACAAATGTCTCGCGCGCAATTCCGCCTACGCCCATGAGTGCGCACAGCCCGAGCGTTATCGCAGGAGCGATTAAAAAACGTATCACCATCACGGCAGACAGTCCCCTGTCAATTCTTATATTTCTTATGCCTCCCTCGCAGAGCAAAAAGCCTACATAGAGCAGAGCGAGCGGCGTAACTATGCCGCTGAGATACGACGACAGGCTCAAAAGCAGTTTTGGCGGCTCAAAGCCTATGAGAAACAGCGGTATAAACACGGCTATTGAAATGAGCGGCGGCGTAAGCAGCTTTTTTAACTCAACGTGTCCCCCGTTTCCCTCGCCCGACCTCATAAGCAGATAGTTGCCGAGCGTCCAGAATAGCGTCGTGTTTACTATGTAAAAGAACATCACATACATGACGGCTTCGTCCCCAAAGAGCCCCTTGCACATGGGCAGCCCCACGAATATCGTGTTTGAAAGCGAACACATCACGACAAACCCGCCCTCCCTGCGCTTTTCAATTTTGAGCAGTCGGCAAAGCAGTATCGAAAACGCAATCGATATGAGCATTGAGCCCAGCGGCAAAAGCAGATAGTAGCCCATTGAAGCTATCGATTCACGCGTAAAGTTCGAGAATACGTTATTGAAGCACAATGCAGGCATACCCACGTTGATTATCAGTTTTATTATAAGGCCCTTGTGCTCGGCTTTCATCCAGCCTTTTCGGCCAAAAAGATAACCCACAGCGACCATCAGCACTATCACGAGCACCGAGGAGAGGGATGTGAACAGCGTATCCAAATATCGTACCCCCATAAATACGGGGTGGACATAGAAGCCCACCCCCGAAACATCTATCACTTTGTTATTTTATACACTTACACTCGAGGTAGTAACGCTTTTCGTTCGCCTCGCCCATCGAGAATGTCTTTCTGGGAAGTGCTCCGTCAAAAACAACCGTCCTAAAGAGCGCACTCTTGTGCATGGGGGGAAGCAGGAATCCCATGTTACCCGGCTTCATACCCAGGTCATACACTACGTCAGCGCCGTGGATGTAGTCTATTGTAATGCCGGAAAGCTCCTTGAGCATTGCATCGAGTGCATTCTGTAGAGTGCCGACCTCGAGCTGTGCTGTGGGGTTATGTACCTCAAAGAAACCGTATTTGCCCTCAATGCAGAACGGAAGCAGATGTGCGCCGTCCTTTGCGTGCTCCGCCATAGCCATCTCGCACTTTTCGAGTGTATCGTAAGACCTCATCTCACAGCCGTCGTTGTCGCATGCGAGCTTTTCGAGCAGGTAAGAAAGTACCTTATCTGTGTCGCAGTTGAAGAGTACTCTGTGAATCGGCTCGAATATAATGCCCTCGTCGTGTACATTCTCGATCTCAACCAACGCATAACGAGCGGGATGATTCTCGATCTCCTCGGGCTTGAGCGTAGCCTTTATGCGCTCCCAGCTCGCCTTGGCTGTAGCAAAGCTGTGGTTACCGTCGCCCATTGCGAATACCATTACGGGCTTGTCACCGTATTTTGCGGCAAAATCAGCGGGATCTGCGAGCTTTTCGACGGCCTTGATTGTGGTTTCAATCGTCTTCTCGGAATCTACAAACCAACCCTCGATATGTCCGCCGTCCTGCATCAGCTCAAAGTCATACAGCTTTTTGAGCTCGTCCGACTTTGCCATGAGAGGCTCGATGACTGTGCGGTTCGGGTCGTCAATCAGCACGATGATGTGCGGCATTTCAAGGGGTGCGTTCTCTCTTATTCTGAGACGCGGCGGAATACGCTCTACGATAGTGCCTTCCGTTGCACGGATGAGGGTATCCGAACCCTTTCTGTAATCGTAGCACTCGAGGTCAAGTGCCATGATGAGGCCGTGACGAACATTACCCGCAACGCTCCTGCGAATGAGCACGAAGCCCTGACCGCGATTTACAAGAACGCCGTCCCTTACATACTCGTCCATGCAGTTGTTGATCGCCTTAATCCTGTCGGCCTCGTCGGGCTTCTCAAGATACATTTCGGGCAGCATCAGTCTGAGTGCAGAGGGTGCGTTGCCTGCGATGCGATCGGTCTCCTCCCAATATTCGGGCTGGGATGTATACTGGTCACACGCCACGACTGCCCACTTCGTCAAATCGACATTGTCATTGGGCATCAGCAATTCGGGAACAAAAACGCCTACGCTGTTTGTATATTTTCTCATAAATTCCTCCGTAAAGGTTTTATTGTTATTAGAATACATCAAAATACAGACAGGGTCAACGCATTTGGGCATTGCAGTCAAGTATATTCTAAGCAATGAAAAAGGCACAGGCAGATACCTGCGCCTTTAGCGGTTAATCGTTAATCGAGAGGCATACGCTTTTGTCTGTTCGTGGGATTTGAATGCCTGTTCCTTGCCTTTTTGCGGTTTTTCTTTTCCATCATAACCAGACATATAAGCACCACTGCGGATATGCACGTCAGCACCACGAGTACCGTAAATATGGTCGAAAGCGTGTTTGTAAGCGTCGTGTTAATCGTCTTGCCTATCTCACCGATACCGCCGTCAGGCGTTGGTGTGGGTTCCAGCCTTTCAAATGGTTTCTGAGCGCTGAGTGATGCAGTGTAGGTATATGTGTTGCCCGCCTTGTCGTCAAAGTTCAGCGTGAAGTTGAGCATACGCTCCTCTTCTACAAACACGGTTACAGGTATCTCCATAACGCCCGGGTCCAGCTGAGGTGTCTTATAGATCTCCCCCATAAGCTCCTCGCTCAGTACTATGTTCGAGAACACCATTGTGCCGTTGTTGTTGAGCTTAAAGAGTATATCCATTGAACCCTCGCTGTTTACGGGGCTCTTTACGTCAGCGGTAAACTCAACCTTTACAAGTGCTGGATCGACGTACTCCCTTACAGTATAGGTCTTAGTCCTATCGCTGTATTCGGAGCCGTTTGCTGTAGTTCCCGTAATCCTGAAGTATACGTTTACGGTCTCCTGCGGCACGATCTTATATGTGAGCACCTTTTGCTCGCCTATCGCAAGCGTAAATGACTCCTCGTTTAGCTTGTTGCCGTCCTGGTCCTTGACGTTTATGTTCTTTATCTTCTGGTTGCCGTCGTTTGTCAGTGTTAATGTAAAAGTAACGCCGTCGGGTGTGCTGATTCCCTGCTCGACTACCACGTCGATTGCGGCATTTACCATACCCAGCGTGAGCTGATCTCCTGTGTAGGTACTCTCGGTCTCGGAACCATCGAGCATGTACTTGAGTACCGGTTCACTTATAACGGTGGCATTTCCCATCGTGTATACGTATTCTATCTCGTGCGTCTGACCGGGCTCAAGCCTAAGTCCCTCTATAAGGGGCTGTCTTGTGATCGCCTTATCCTTCAGCGAAATCTCGCTTGCGCCGACCGTGCCAAGGTTTCTTATAGTGTAATTGAGCGTTATAGTCTCGCCGGGCTTTGCGTTTGTCTTGCTCGCGGTGCGCTTCACGGTGATGAGAGCTATGTCCGACATAGTTATCACGGCGGTAGCTTCACTGCTCTTTGTTTCACCGTTTTCTGTCCATGTAACGGTAAAAGTAAGCGTCTCGCCTATCATGTCCCTTGATACTACCATGCGCTGCTGATAGGTATGGCTTTCTCCGGGCTCAAGTGTAGGCTTATCTATGGCAAACGTCAGTCCATGCCCCGAAATGGATATGTGCTCCATGGGGAATGTCGAGTCGTTATTGACGCTCACAGATACGTCTACGGGTCCCTCTTCACTCAGTGATGGGGGATTTATCGTAACCTGTATAATTGCGGCAAACGAACCTACGCCTACAAGTAGCGTAGCGAGAGCTACCACTACCCCGGCAATGCCTCTGATCGCTTTTCTCATCCTATGTCTCCCTTTCGTTAGTTGACTGTACACAGCACGCGACAGCATATTATACATACATAAAGGTCAAAGCGCAATCGATGCATCAAAAAATTTACAGCTTGTTAAAAAACGGCTATATGATTTCGGCATCCTCCTGCTCAACCTTGAGCTTTTTTTCCGGATCGACCCTGACAAGCAGTTTATCGACCCTGTGACGCATAACGGTTTTTACGGTTATTTTCACATACTCGTACTCAAATGTATCTCCGGGCTTAGGGTATCCGCCGATCATTTCGACTGCCCAGCCTCCTACCGTAGCGTTATTGTCCTCAAACTCGTCCTCGTCAAGCTCCATCTCGTCGAGGAAGTCGTATATGTTCATATCTCCATCTATGACATACGTATTTTCGCCGAGCTCTTCTATCTCCTCTTCGATTGTATCCGACTCGTCCCAAATATCACCTACGAGCTCTTCAAGCACGTCCTCCATCGTTATTACACCCATCGTACCACCGTATTCGTCGGTTACTACCACCATATGGCACTGCTCCTTCTGCATCTTGTCGAGCACCTGCGGCAGCAGCATGGTCTTGTGTACGAAAGTGGCGGGCATTACCGCGCTCCTCACGTCGAGATGTTCTCCCCTTGCAAGGAGCTTGAGCGCATGGTTTAGGTGCAGTATGCCTATGATATTGTCTATCGTATCCTCGTATACGGGTATTCGGGTGTACGGCGACTCGGTTATCGTCTTTATAATGGTTGCGTAGTCGTCGTCTATGTCGATTGTTACGAGGTCTATCCTGTGCGTCAGCACTTCAAACGCCTCTACCTCATCGAACTCGATAGAATTCTGGAAAAGCTCGCTCGAGCTCTCGTCGAGTACTCCCTCGTCCTCTGCCGTCTCAAGCATTATCTCGAGGTCATCCTCTGTAACGCTCGGGCCCTCCGGTACCTGTTTCTGCCAAAGCTTTGATACGAGCTTTAAAAACAGCAGTACGAGCCATACGGCCGGATAGAGCAGTATCATAAGTATTCTGAGGGGCAAAGCGGTTATGACAGAGAAGCTCTCTGCGGCTGCCGACGCCACTACCTTCGGAAGTATCTCGCCGAAAGTGAGTATGAGCAGAGTCATCACAACCGTCGCCACCCACTCGTAACCCGCAGGCAGCAGGTGCATAACTATCAATGTCGCAATCGACGAAGCAGCTATGTTTACGAGGTTATTTCCTATTAAGATAGTGGACAGCGCTTGGTCATACTGTTCCTTGTTCTTTACCGCTAACCTACGGCAAAGCGTATTCTTATCGGCTGTACCCGATTTAAGCCTTGTGAGGCTCGCAGAGGCATATGACAACTCGGTACCGGAGAAGAACGCCGAACAGCATATCAGAAGAACTATAGCTACGTAATTAAGCCATTCCATACTATTCCTCCTGACCTATGGATTCGTCTCTGTCCTCGGAAGGATCGTCCTCGTCGTATATCTCGCCTACGAGTTCCTCGAGAATGTCCTCGACCGTTATGATTCCGACGGGTTTTTTGTCCGCCCCTGCGACTATTGCGATGTGCGTCTTGTTTGCGCTGAGCTTTTCAAGCAGGTCGTCTATCGGATCATCCGGCGCTACGATAAACGGAGTATCCATCGCAGTCTTTATCTTGAGCTTTCCCGATGTGCGGATATAGGACTTGAGGAAGCGCCTTATGTGCATGATGCCTGCCACAGCGCCTGTGGGGTCGGTCACGGGAAGTCGCGAATGTATGCTCCCCTCAACAACAGCAAGCATCTCTGCCGGTGTCATAGTCGTGCTAAGCGTCTGCACATCGTTCCAAGGCGTGAGCACGTCGCTTACCACACTCTCTTTATAGTCGAGCGCAGACTGCAAAAGCTCTCCCGTCTCCTCGCCCAACGCACCTTCTTCTATACTCGCCTCGATACTGTCGTAAAGCTCGTCCTCGGTAACGGTGGGAAGCTCCTCCTCCGCAGTTGCCACGTGAGACGCTATACTGCCGCTGAACTTATTGAATAGTATTGTCATGGGCGTAAGCAGTTTCATCAGGAATATGAGCGAGCCTGCAACCGCGAGCGCAAACCTCTCGTTGCACGCCTTTGCGTAATACTTCGGAAGCATCTCTGAAATCAAAAACACTATTACCGTCGTGACCATAGTGGCAATAGAAACCGCGCCGTCGCCCCAGGTACCCACGGCGATAACCGTAGATATGGTGGCACAGCCTATATGCATAAGGTTATTTCCTACGAGCAGTGTGGCAAGTGCTTTGTCAAAATTGTCGAGAATATAGAGTACACGCTTGGCTCTTTTGTCTGAATCCTCCGCAAGACTCATCATCCTGATTCTGTTTGTAGAGGCAAGTGCCATCTCAGCGCCGGCAAAGTAAGCTCCCCCAAAAATCATCAGAATATAACATACTATGAGTACCGCAACTGACGACGGTGATACCGAAGTGTTTGCAATTAACAAGGGTATTGGACTGTCCGCGTCCATTATCTATCCATCTCCTTATAATAATAAAGTGAAAGTATTATATCATTTAACAATACCCCGCGCAACTATGTGCTTACAGCCTCGAAAAAAACAAAAGATTTCGCACAAATGCAAAATATATGGTAAAATGAATTTTCAAACGGCTCAAATCGCCCCATTCGGCACAGAAATAGCTTGACATGAGCGCTTGCATTTCTATATAATGCTGTGTCTGCTAAATGTAGAAGTATGCAAAGTAGGGCATTCGTCGGATGTGCCGAGTGCACCGGACGCATATGCTTTATAAACTTATAGTGAATCGAGGTGTAGGTATGCTTCAGACTTATCAGCCTAAGAAAAGGCAGCGTAAAAAGGTACACGGCTTCCGTCAGCGCATGAAGACAAAGAACGGCAGGAACGTCCTTGCACGCAGAAGGCTCAAGGGCAGAAGGAAACTCTCTGCTTAAGCAAATTTGAGAATGGTCAAATTCGGTGGGGCGATTAACAACCGCCCCAATGAGACCCAAACAGGACGGATGCCGTTTGTTTCATCCATGAGGGTGTGATAAACGGCTTTATTCATAGTAAAAGAGGTAATCGTTGAAGCGTTGCTACTCCCTGAAGCGGAACAAGGAATTTCGTCGTGTATACCGCATAGGAAAAACCCAGAAATGCAGGACTCTCGTGCTTATATACACAAAAAGCTGCGGCCCTGCAAATAGGTTTGGTTTCAGCGTGAGCAAGAAGCTCGGCAACAGTGTAATACGAAACAGGATAAAGCGCCGCCTGAGAGAGGCTGTACGTCTGCAATTCGACGATATAAAGACCTCGTACAATTTCATATTTATCGCCCGTGGCGCCGTCCTCACGGAAAGCTTCCCCGCCCTTATGTCGCAGGTACGACTGGTGCTCGACAGGGCAGGATTGATTAAGGATGTTGCGGAAAAATGAAGCGAGTGCTGCTTTGGCTCATTGCCTTCTACAAGCGTCGGATATCACCGGCGTTGCCGTCCGCATGCCGCTTTTACCCGACTTGCTCGGAATACGCCTATAGCGCAATCTCAAAATTCGGTGCTTTTCTTGGCACTATATTGGCAATTTTCCGCCTGCTTCGATGCAACCCGTTTTCACGGGGCGGATACGACCCTGTGCCCGATACATTCATCGGCGCATTTTCAAAAAAGACCCGCGAGATGAACGACAAGCTTGAATGGGATTTTTCCGACGACGAATCAGGCTCCTCCGAGGACAAAATCACGCATTGCCGCGAGCAATGATACTCACGGGTAGTACATCGAAAGAGAGGGAGCACCTTGCAAGGAGATTTTTTTCTTACCAACTGGTTTTTAGAGGGCATGAAGTGGGTTTATTACAACCTAACTTCCATGAATGTCACCCTTACGATCGTCATCTGCACGCTCATACTCAGAGCATTTTCGATTTTCGGTGATATAAGCTCTCGTAAGTCATCAAGAAAGATGGCTTTGATACAGCCGCAGATTCAAAAGCTGCAGAAGAAATATGCGAACGACCCTCAGAAGCTCAGAGCGGAGCAGAGCAAGCTGATGAAGCAGGAAGGCGTGAGCATGTGGGGCGGTTGCCTGCCTATGCTCATAACCATGCCCCTGTTCTTCTGCTTCTTCGCCGCATTCCGCTATTGGGCATCTGAGCATATGATTGAGCTCTTGCTCACGGCAAACACGGATATGGAAGCCGCAAAGGAGATGTTCACAAACTTCAAATTCCTTTGGGTATGTAACATATGGGAAGCCGACAGCGCGCTGATCCCTGTACTCTCAAAGGCGGAAACATTCCTTGCCACGAAGAATATGGCTAACCTCTTGTACTTTGTTGAGCATCCCGAGGCGATAAAGGTATTCGAAGAACTCGGAATGGCTATACAGACAAGCTCCGTAGTCAACGGCGAAGTAGTCAATACATGGCAATTTATTGCAAGTGATAACGCAATAGCTACATACAATAATTTGACCGCTCCGCTTATGGAGATGTATCCCGGATACACAAACGGCTGGTTTATCTGGCCCATTATTACGGGCGGACTCATGATGCTGAGCTCACTGCTCTCACAGCCCAGGCCGAAGAAGGGCGAGCAGTTGACCGAACAGGAAAAGCAGACGCAGAAGACGTCCAAGATTATGATGTACATATTCCCCGCATTCTGCTTGATAGCCTGCTTGTCATCGTCCACGGCATTCGCCGTATACTGGAGCTTCTCGAGCTTGCTCATGGTAGTTATCAACCTCATTCTCAACAAAGCATTCCCGAGAACGGTTGCTCCCGTTGAGCCCACACCCGAGGAAAACTTTGCCGCAAAGATCGGCAGAAAATAATCGTCCCTTAATAGGAGGAATAATGAAGTTTTTGGAAGTTTCCGACAAGACCGTAGATAGTGCAATATTTAAAGGTCTTAACGAGCTTGGACTCTCAATCGACGAGGTGGAGATAGAGATCGTACAACAGGACACGCGCGGCATACTTGGTATAGGCAAAAAAGATGCTATCGTCCGCCTTACCCAGAAGCCCGAAGATGAAGTGATAATTCCCGACTTTGCAGAGCTTGCAAGGGAAGGCCGCCGTGAAAGAAGCGACGACAGGCGCAAAAGCGGCAATACAGACAGAAACAGAAACGACCGTCCGTGCAACGACCGCAGAGGCGACAAGCGCCCCGAAGGCCGCGAAGCAAGGCCTGGAGCGCCCAAGCAAGACAGACCTCCCAAGCAGGAGCATCGTCCGCAGGTACAGAAACCCCAGCCCATACATGAGATAAGCGAAAGCATCTGCGATACGGTCGCCCCCACAGAGGTCGCAGTACCGACCCCCGCAATCGGGGAAAAGAAGTTTGAACTCACCATAGAGAACGCCGCGAACGAAGAAGGCGCGATATTCCTCAAAGGTATGCTCACTAGAATGGGCATAGAGTGTGAAATGCTCGCAGGCGGAGACGAGAACGAGCTTGCCATTCAGATATCAAGCCCCTCAATGGCACTTATAATCGGCCACAGGGGCGAGACGCTCGACTCACTGCAGTACCTCACATCCCTCGTGGTCAATAAGAACCGCAAGGAAGACGGCTATCGCAGGGTAACAGTAGACATCGAAGGCTATAGACAGAAGCGTGAGGAAACACTCGTAAAGCTCGCAAGGCGCGTAGCGCAGCAGGTCAAGCAGACAGGCAGACCTCGCACACTTGAGCCTATGAACCCCTACGAGCGCAGAATACTGCACTCAACGCTCCAGTCGAGCGTCTATGTAACGACACACAGCGTAGGCGATGAACCCAACAGGCGCGTCGTTGTATCTCCAAAGCGCAGGCGTCCGAGCAGCTACAGGTCCTGCGGAAACAACCGTCCGACGCAGGCAAATGCTCCTCGCATTGAATCAAACGGAGCAGTAACAGAATAAACAAACCGGGTAAGGGTCGCAGTAGCGACCCTTTTGTTATGTCCTATCTCCTCTCAAATACCCTCAAACGAGCGGTGTATGTCCGGTGCAAGTATTTTCACTGTTCCCCGGCGCAGATTCTGCATACGGGCATAGTTGTCGCCAAACCAACGCCAGACAGTTTTCTGTCACAGCCCACATAGCTGCGTACTTTTTATGCTCTATGGCGATAGACGCAAACTAAAGAGCCGCTCATTGCGGCTCATAACTGTTACACATTTGCGCTTCAAAAAGCAGTCGTGCTATGCTATTATATTAGAAACATCAGTATCGCACTCATGCTGAATACGGGTATAAGCGAGCCTACACCGAGCTGCTCCAATGTATGCCGCTTGGTGACCAGCGACGACCACCATACGAGTCCTAGTATTATCACTCCGAGTGCATACCACGGGCTTACCTTGAAAACGAGCATTGCCATAGGTCCTGCTACTCCGCAGGCGTGTCCGCTCGGCTTAAACTTGATTATGTATGACAGTACGCCAATGAGTATTCCCGAGATTACATACGTGAGGCATATGAGCAGCTCGGTGTCGGTACAGCCGTCGATAAAAAGCAGAAGCAGCAGTATGAGGTAACCTACGACTGAGAATATAACTGCAAGTTTTCTCTGAGACTTGCGTCCTTTGGCCCTTAGGGCAGGTATAATATACCATACGGGATAAGCCAAAAGCGGCAATACGCTTAAGCAGAATATCATAGTTGCACAGTGCCATGCGTTTCCCATAAGCTCGGGTTTTACCAACCACATTATGAGCACAAGTGCAAGTGCCGGTATCGGAGCTACTGTAGTAAGCCTTATTGTCATTGCAAGTTTGTTCTTCATTCAACCCTCCTCTGTGTTGCTGCCACCATGATACTCAAACACCCCGATAGAGTCACTCTACGCATAAAAAGCAGGCTCTACGCAAAATATCTGCCACTCTACTCAGAGCAGAGTGCATTCTATGTTGAGGAGGATTACCTTGATTCACGATGAAAATACGCTCAAAGAGGTCATAGCAACCAACATATCGCATTACAGAAGGCTCAATGGCGACACGCAGGCAAAGCTTGCGGAGAAGCTAAGCTATTCCGATAAATCAGTATCCAAGTGGGAGCGTGCAGAGGCTGTCCCCGACGTTTTTGTGCTCGTGAAAATAGCCGACCTCTACAATGTAACCGTGTCTGACCTTTTAAACGAGGCGACACCACACAGGGAAGCTTCCGATGTCGAGGCGCTCACGCAGAAGCAGGACGCAAAGAGGCACACGCTCGTGCTGACACTCTCTTGCGGGCTCGCCATGCTCATTGCAACGATAGTCTTCTTCATACTGAGCATACTCAACGTACCTGTTCCTAATTTGTGGATGTGCTTTATATACGCGCTCCCCGTAATGTTTATAGTGTGCGTCGTGTTTACGGCGATATGGTTTGGACTTTATCTGCAATGCATAAGCGTGAGCCTACTCATATGGTCGCTTGCAGTGTCTCTGCATTTATCGTTTATGGTGGATGGGGCGTACCTCATATACTTGGTGGCAGGCGTACTGCAGGTGCTGTGTCTGCTGTGGTATCTGCTTATCAGGGTAAAACACGTACCCATAGAGAAAAGCAAATAAACGAAAAACAATCGACCGGAGCTCTTGCTCCGTTTTTCATTGCAGTAAAAAGCAGCCTTTCGGCTGCTTGTGTGTATTGTGCTGTTTAATTACGGTGCTGTCGTAGGCGGAGCTGTGGGTTCAGGCGTCGGCTGAGTTGTGGGATTAGGCGTCTCTGTTCCACCACCGCCCGAATCCGTGGGTTCCATAGTGCGCACGGGGACATAAATGTTGCCGTTATTGTATATCGGGTCGTTAAGCGTCGGTACCGATTCGGATACTCCCCAAAGCAGACCGTCCGGCCAAAACCGCTGTGTGTCCAAACCGATTATACCTATGTGCTGGTTCAGATTCTCACCCAAGAATACCATGGCCGTAGAATCACCGCCGTCGAGGTTATACGCCTGCGTGCATCCGTATTCGAGCATGAGTTCGGCAAAGTCCTTCATCCACATTCCGCGGCTGTAGCCCTTCTGCCTTCCGTCAACGGTTATGGCGATGAAATAGCCGGGTTCCACCATTCCGACACCACAGCGGGGGTTAATGTGGTTCACCCTGCTCTTATCTACGTCCTCGGGTATGATGCCGTCCTTAACGAGTGTCGGGCCGAACGAGTACGTGTCCTTTACTCCCATCTCGATGAGCTCGTCCGCAGTCACTTCGCCACCCTCGAATATCTTCATCGACAAATCGGGCATGAATGCCATTGTATCAGTCTTTTTATTGCCCTTAGAGTAAATCTTTCCGTTTCTGATCAATATGCCCTTTAGCTCGACCTCGTTGTTTATGAGATTGTCTCCGGTTATGCCCAATACCGCCTTGTATCTTCTGCAGAATTTCCAGGGCATGAGCCTCGTCACGCCATCCTCTGCGGCACTTCCAAAGCCGGAGAAATAGGCATCCTCTTCGATCATTCTTATGTGCGCAACGCAGTATACGAGCGGTTCTTCGGTGTCTACTACCCTGTCGATAATTATGGAGAGCTTGTCTGTCCTATACTCCCAATGGTTATTCTCCTTGTCGACTACTATTATCTCGCCGTACTCGTTGCACTGATCACTGTTTTCCGGGTTCACGAAATACTGCGCCCACGGATGCGGTGTCGGCGTAGGCTCGGGCGTAGGTGTGGGTTCAGGCGTAGGTTCGGGAGTGGGCTCGGGAGTTCTTATGATAGTCTCACCGGGCGTAGGTTGTATAACGGGCACAGTCTTACAGCTCGTAAGCAGCACTACTATCATAATAACGATGGGCAGTAATCCAAGTACTATACCCAATGTGGTCTGCCCCTTCTTTTTTAGAGGCGGCAACACGAATACAAACAGTATGGCACTTACGATTACAGCCGCTATAGCGATTATCAGCTTTATACCCTTCAAAAGATTATCCTCCTCACCGGCAATCGGCGTAATTGTACTTATCGGTTCGACCGTGGCGGTCGGTGTAGGCTCGGGCGTGGACGGCGGTGTGGGCTCAGGCGTAGGCTCGGGCGTAGGTGCAACGTATGTCGTCAGCGATTCCTCAGGGATGTTCTCGAACATATCGTCCTTTGCGACATCCTTACCCACAGTAGTGAATGCAAGCCCGTATTTAGCACAGCTGTACTTTCCCGTATCGTCTACGTAAAACCAGTATTGATGCTGTGATTTGTGGCAATCGTAAGACGCCACCGCGATGTCAAATGCCGTCTTTCCGCCAAACGCCTCGAGGGGCTGTCTGAGATCGAGCTCAATCGCGTCCTCGGCGTACATGTGCAGATAGAGCTTTTTGACCTGCCACGCGCCGTAGAGTTCGTATGACTCTTTAAAGCGCGACGAGTCTGCCGCGACCTCCATGGCTTTCCTTACCATCGCGGATGTCAGCCTGTGAGCACCGTGACCGTACTCGCCGTTGACATCGTGAGTTATAACTACCTCGGGCTTAAAACGCCTAAGCTGTGTCACTATGCGCTCGAGCACGGTATCCTCACCCCATGCAGCGGCGGCATCGGCATAGTTATTGGAATACTTGTCCTTAAAGCCGAGGAAAACCGGATAGTTTCTTACCCCACTCGTCCAAAGCCCTGCGAGAGCTTCATCCTGCCTCAGGCGTTTTTGGTGGGACATGTACACTACCTGCGTCTTGAGTCCGAGTTCGCCGGTATAATAGGGCATCACTCCGCCGAAAAACAGATGCTCATCGTCGGGGTGTGCGGTAAAAATCATCAAGTCCGCTTTCTCTGCAGGCGCATCCCACGTCTGCACGTTACTTGGCAATTCACCGAGCGAATACACCGCGAGCTTGCCAAGCCTTTTCGACTCCTCAAGGCTCAAAACGACCTTCGCCGCATCTGCATCGACCTGCAAAAACATACAGAGCATAGGTTCGTTGTATTCGGTTCTGCTTATGGATACGCCCGAGTTGCTGTATTGTTCAAATGTAAATTTTTCCGGAAGCGTCGTCCACTCTATGTAAATGCCCGAGCACTTGTTATCGCCGAAAAATACCGTAAGCGGTGCGCTTTCCTTGACCGTACAGTAGGTGTCGATATCCTCGTCATAGATATTACCGATCTTTACGTTGTCGCCTATGCTGATGTCACACAGTGTGGTTATGTCTCCGGCATGTCCATCCGCAAGCACTGTCGGAAAACCCAATAAGAAAATGAACGCAAGCAGGGCGCAAATCGTCTTCTTAATCATCTTACAAACCTTTCTATATTGCGAAATAAATATAACAAACCGCACTATGTTTGTCAACCGGCATAGTATGACGAAACGCGATAAATAAGCCATATATTGAGAATACATAGCATATTTGGTATAATCTAAAAAAAACGGAGGTTGCGTATGCAGGATATCTGGAAAACCTCAGATTCTGCTAATCTACTGAAGCTTTACTCGTACAGAATCATGCTTGTCAGAAAGCCTATGAGCTATGCGCTGGACAAGCTTGTTGAGTTTGCACAAGACCTCGATAACGGCGATATAGAGTTGTGCGAAAAGCACTATTACGAGCTCTACTCCCACCTCGTCACAAACGGCTGTAGGCGCATAAGCGGCAATCTTATATGCGACCTGGTTTTCCATGCGCTTTTGCTCGTGCCTCACGACTTTGCGGTTATGGCATCTAAGGGTAAGACGGACGATGCCGTAATAATGGCTATGAAAAACGACCTCTTCTGCCTGCAGCAGCTCTCCACGCTCGATACCGCCGCTATACAAAACATGGCAAAGGAGAAACTCGTCGAGCTTCGCTCAAAAGTGCGCCAGCACAAGGACCATACGGCAGCGCTCTCTGCGGCGGCATGGAGCGGTGCACAGATGAACCTTGCGCATATGCAGAGAGATGACCAAAACAGCGCACGAGTTTTCCCACGTATGCTTGACTACAACTGGCCGTCGTTCGATTACGGCGAAGCAGAATTCCGAGACGAGTATTCCGCCGACGAAGCGTTGGGCGAGATGTACAACAGGCTTATCGCAAGCGAGGACTGGACACAGCTCACAGACGACCTCTATAGTTTCTTTAATCAATACGGCTACGGCTTCATGCTTCGTTCCTACAGTCTACGCATGAAGCCCGACGGTACACTTGTCCCCCTCAAGCTGACATCATCTCCCCACGAGCCGCGCGTCGATACAGATTTTTCGCTTGCGCTGGACAACGTGATATCGTTTATGCGGCAAAAGCCGCATATGCATATGTTCATATGCGGCCTCCACGGTTCCGGAAAGACCGAGTTTGCACTCAAGGTCGCATCCGAGCTTCCCGAGCTTAGACTCATACTGATTCCCTGCGGCGCTCTTGATAACCCTGCTCATAAACTCGACAGCCTCATGGGGGAGCTTTCCAATATGCCTCTGCGCTTCATGGTACTGCTCGAAAATCCCTCTCGCGAGCTTTGTGCGTCCGTAATCCCCTGCACCGTCCCTAAAAACGTATTGCTCTGCGCCACCGGAGAAATTGCAGACCACATCAATGCATTCCCGATGTGCATAGAGATGCGTGAACTCTCCGACGACGAGCTTCAGCTTGAGGTCGAACTAAGACTCGATGAGCTAAACTGCACAGCCGAGCCTGATGTAATCGAAGACGCCTGCAAAGAGGCCATTGAGATTAGCGGAAAGGCATTCGTGAGCACGATAGACAGAGCCGTATCCATAGTGCTGTGGAAAATAATGTAGTTTGGCGCTCATTTATTGCACAAATCCGCCCTTGGTTGTATACTGTTTTCGGAAAAGAGGACTAATCATACATCATGGGTATCAGAAACAGGATATTTGAGAGCCGCAAGCCGGACATTGACTACGGCAAGCGCATTTGTGCGTATCTCATAGCGTTCGATAACGAGGGTCGTATTCCTGTCGTCAGTGTGCCGCGTGGGTATTTTTTACTCGGCGGCGGCGTTGAGGAGGGCGAGAGCCACATGGACGCGATCAAGCGTGAATGCATTGAAGAAGTCGGCAGAGATGCATATGTGGGAGACATAGTGTGCATGGCGGAGCGCTTTCACTACATGGCGCGGTTTAAGCGTGAAATGCAGGTAGTTGCCTACTTCTATAAGGGAGAGCTTTTAGACAAGGTAGCAGAGCCCAGTGAGCAAAATCACGATCTCGTGTGGCTCACTCCGGATGAGTGTATATCTCAGCTTTTCCTTGTGCATCAGCGTTGGGCGGTAAAGTGTGTGCTCAATGACGTAAATAAAAAAAAGCGCAAGCGCTAAGGGGCGGAGTTCATAAGACAGTTAAAACGGCGTGACTTTCGCGGTCACGCCGTTTTTCATATGCAGGATAGTCGAAAACGACGAAAGGATACATCCTTGTTTGGAATACAGGAAAACGGAACGCCCATACGGAGAAAAAAACGTATAGAAGTGCGCTCTTTCAGAGGATACTGAAAGAAACCGGCAGATTGGAATTTATCTTAATGCTTTCTCCATGATAATCTCATCTTCATCACGGTCACCCGTTAATTTAAAACCCAATTTCTCATACATATTCTTAGCAACTTCATTTCCATCAATATAACAAAGCATTACTTTATCATATTTACTGTCACTTTTCATTTTATCAAGGATTTGCTTTGTCGCTTCAATTCCAAACCCGTTTCCTTGATACCGTTCATCAATAAACAACTGACTTAAGTCATATGCGTTAAGCTCTGCACAGTCATAATATAATGCCATTCCCACAGGAAGGGTATCGTTATAAATGACATACGCTTTGCTTCTGCTTTCCCGATACGCATATGCTCTCGCCAGTATAGTTGCACTGTCAGCCACAAAGCTTTTTTGTGCATCTGACACTTTAAGCCTCAGTCTCCAATTATCTGGATTGACTGTCTCTAATCTAATCATTGATTACCTCCGCAAATTTTGATTTGTCAGAATCTGTTTTCCAAATAAATCACTGTGTGTTCCGGTACAGGCCAATGTCAACACCAGGACATCATCCTCAATGCTGTACACCAGGAGCCAATCTAGCAGGATATGGCATTCTCTGTGCTGTGCCCAATCCCCTGTCAGCGAATGATCTTTATTTTTCTCTGGCAGCGTTTCTCCACGGGACAAGCTTCTAAATAATGTTATCCAGCAGTTCGATATCCAGATGACGCTTCAGTGCCAGCTTATAATCTTTTTTGAACTGCGTAGTCCAAACAATACTTCAGTTCATCTTTTCAACTCTCGAAGCGCTTCTTCCACATCCGAGTAATTCTTGATAGTGGGGTCTTTTGCAATTCTTTCCGCTTCCAGTATGGCGGCGATGGTTTCCTTATTCGGCTGATCCAGTCTAACCTCAAAGGGGAATCCGCCTACCCGGAGGGACTGCCGCAGGAAAACATTGATTGCAGTGGTCAGATTCATACCCAATTCCCCATAAAGAGTTTCACACTGCTTTTTAATATCGCTGTCCATACGGACACTAAAATTAGTACTGGCCATAATAACAACTCCTTTGCAATTCTTTGTATCCATATTGTATGCCGTTTGCATTGCAAAGTCAATTCGATAGGCGTAAATTATTTGCAAACAAAAACAGGTGCCCGTGTATGTATCTCAGGCACCTGCTTGTTGTTTCATAAAACTGTCTTACGAATACCCACCGAAAAAACGGGACAGTTTTTTTAACAACCGTCCCTCTTCCTTTGCTATTTTCTTATAAACAGTATTCCCAATGTGTACGGGCCGCAGTGATTGCTTATAGTACAGCCTGCCCTCGTTTCGATAACCTCATCGAAATGCCCGAATTCGTTCACACACTGTCTGACACGCTCCACAGTCTCGTGCTTGCATGCGGGGTGCGTTATGAAGCACCTATCCCAGACAATGTCGTCCCTGCCTTCGAGCCTATCCTTGACATATGCCCTCAGCGCTTTGTCGAATGAACCGCGGTACTTTTTCGCTACGCCCATCTTGCCGTCTTTGACCTCGATGCAGGGCTTAAGTGAAAGCATATTTGCGCCGAGTGCGGCAACTGCTGAACAGCGACCTCCCTTGTAGAGATAGTCGAGCCTGTCCACAACAAAGCTCGCCTCTACCTTTGATGTAAGCTCGTTGAGCGCGGCCTCAATCTCTGTGGCACTCATGCCCTTCTCCGCCATAAGCGCGCCCTCATAGACTATGTGACCCATGCCGGTCGAGAGATTTCTCGAATCGATTACATGTACATTCTCGAATTCTTTTGCTGCAACGGCTGCATTCTGAAAGCTACACGACATTTCCGAGCTTATAGTCACATGAACTACGCTCGAACCGTCCTCTGTCTGTTTCTTGAAAAACTCAATGTAATCAGTTACGCTTGCCGCTGCTGTCTTTAGCAGTTTGCCATGCTTATCAACATACTCGAATATGTCGCTCGACTTCATCTGCAAGCCGTCTTTGTAGGACTCGCCGTCTTTGATTATGTACAGAGGCACTATCGCTATATTGAATCGGTTTAAAATTTCATAAGATAAATCACAAGTGCTGTCTGCCGATACCTTAACCATTATACTCCTCCTTTTAATACTAATTTTGGAATTATATCAGAATAAATATACCCTGTCAAACCGGATTAAAAAAGGGAAGCTATTGCTCCCCCGTGTATATGTTATTCTATACTGTCACTTAGCAGTTGAGGACGAGCACCCTGTCCTCACCTAATGTCGCGGGATACAGTGAAGCCTCACTCTGATTGAGCCGGTGGATGGCACAGTTTGCGACATGACTGATGAACGCATCTATAGGTGCAAGTTCATCGAGCTTGCAGTTCGGAGTCTTATAGTGCATTGGTATTACTACCTTCTGCTTGAGCTGATTTGCAACGGCGCGCGCCCCGATATAGTCGAGCGTATATGTGCCGCCTATAGGAACGAGCAGTACATCCACATTGCCCACGCGTTCGATTGTCTCCGCATCGAGTGTATGTCCCAGGTCTCCGCAATGAAGCACGCTCATGCCGTCCATCGTTATCTTGAACATAATGTTTGTTCCGCGCTTTGCTCCGCCCTCGGTATCGTGGAATGTGTTTATTCCCTCTATAATTATACCTTCATGCTCGATGCTCTCGCATTTGTCGACGAGAATGTATTCTCCGCTGACTACACTTATACAGTCGTGGTCGAAGTGATGGTGGCTTACTGTCACTATATCCGCTTCGATGTCTTCCAGATTAGTGCCTACTTCAGGTGAATACGGGTCGCACAAAACGCGCACTCCGTTCGCAGATGTCAATAAAAAGCATGAATGTCCATACCACTTAATATTCATTATTCTTCCTCCTTATATTGTTTATTGTCATTCATTATCTATCATACAAGTTGATGTATGGAGCAGTGATGCAATACACGCGCCTACATCTCCAAGCATATTGTATACGGCTGTCCTATCGGGTATTCTCCTCACCATTACGAGCGCCGCCTTTGATGCATCTGCAAGCGCAAGCCGTCTTTTCTTTGTTGTAAGAGCCGGATCACAGGCACAAAACGCCCTCCACATAGCCTCATATACGCTTTCGGCAGCTATCAGTCCCCCACGTTTCTGTCTTGATAGCATCAACATCTTATAAAGTGCGAGCCCTTCTGAGGACTCGGACTCACCGGGCGCAATTGCAGTCGGATATACCGAGTTCACATGGGCTAACAAATACGAAAACAGCTCATGAGAGAGCTTAACATTGACATGCCCCGATTCAACGCTTACACCTTGTACGGCATCGATACCGTCAAATGCCGTAAATGGCGTGAATCCCTGAATCTCCCGAGATATTCCGTATCGCAGAATATTCACGGTACATTGACCCTTTTTTGTTCTGAATGAAACGCTTTCGGGTAAAACGCGAACCCCCAGCATTCGGCTGAGGTTGTCGCTTAACCAATCGCGAATCGCATCGTGTAGTTCATTCATAGGTTATTTTATCATATATTCTTAAATACTCAAACCAAATTTCCCTAAGCCTATCGACGGAGCGATTCACCCGGTGATAAGTCCAATTATCGCGCCTATGCCCCACGAGGCAGCGTTTGCAAGCATCGACAAGAATACAGCCTGCCTTAACTCCATCCCGGTGATGTACTTATAGATATATGCTTCCACACCCACGGTAAGAAGCTCGACGACAAAAAGCACCGGCACATATATCCCTCTACCCCAAATATTCACTGCAAGTATCAGCACAAGGTTTACGATGGGGTTTGTAAGCAGGTTGCATAATACGCTGTGTTTGACCATTTGCTTATCTTTGGTCGATAAAAGCACGACCACACCCTCGATGAGTATGGTCAACGCCAAAGAGTACAGAAGAATCAGTATCAGCTCTATAGTATCCATTTGTTTTAGTACCTTTATGTCATACCTTTACTTGGTTATTCGTCTCCACTTTTGCCTACACCTCACGGAAGGTCGATATTGCAACAATCGGAAAGCGAACTATCTCCGAATACAACAAATACAGCCCGCTCTAACACGTTTACTTTGCGTCTAAGCGCGCGTCACAATACAGGGCGACACTCTCAGTTTTCCTTGTTTGTCTCTGACTTAACCCTATCTTTTCTCGCCTTTACGATGAGCCATACCACAAAACCTGAGAGCACGACTACAGCGGCACAAACCAAGATTGTCTGCAGTATCCCTGGAACAGTCTCAACGGGCGCGTATGCAATGTCTATCATAAATCATCCTCCTAATCGTTCTGTTATTCAACAGCTTTTTAGCCGCTAATGACTCAAACACTATAAATCTGCGTTTTCTGTTTCCAAATCGACGCTTTTTGCCTTGCCGGGCAGTCTTATATCGGCAAGTGAGAATCTTAAGCAGAGCGCCGCGCCTATCGTTAGTATAGCTATCAGAAGTGTCGCAAGTGTTCCGCCCACCGCAAATAAGAATGTTGGTACTGTGCCTATAAGTAGGCCGAGCGTCGTAAAGCCGAAAGCGAGCCCGGGATTATTTGGGAGTCTTTCTGCGACCGCACAGAGCGTTATAGGCATCGCCATATTAAACATTATGAGCCCGATTATGCCAAATACAGGCATATCCGGCAGCAGGGATATAAACGGTACGGACAGGAGCAGTGAAGCCGTGCCCACCAAAGGCGCACCCAGCTTATCGGACAAAAAGCCTCCGATGATCTTGCCCGCACAGGCACAAATAGCCGGTACAGCCATCATAAATACGCTCGTGAGCCTCCATCCGGTCGGAATAATCGCACCGACATACGCCCTTACGACAATTGCGGCTATACAGAGTATGAGCACCGTGCTTGTCGATGCCGCTTTGCCCGTAACGCCGAAGCTCTTTACGGTGTAGTCCTCCTTGGGTATTTCCTTAACAGCATAGATGCAGAGCAGACCGCACACGCCCATCATTAACACGGGAATGCTTCCGCTCAATACTGATGTCCCAAACCATGCGTACTTAGCGCAAAGTGTGCCCAATGCAACGCCGACAGCACCCGACGATACGAATATGCCGCTCCTTGCAAGTTTACCATCGCCGTATACGAGGCCGTCTATTCCTCCGCCCACATGGAAAACCGCATTGCCAAGCGCACAGAGTACGAGACTTGCCCACGGGAGACTCGTCACGAGCATTCCGATAGCAAGCAGTATACAACCCCATGGCGCCGGTGAGAACTTCTTGAATGTGTCACTTATGTAACCTATCACGGGCTGAAGGCCGAACGCGATAAGATTATAAATCAAGAAAGCCAGTACAAGTGTCCGGTCGTCAAAAGCCGGCTTTATCGTGCCGAACAGCATATAAAAGCAAACAAAATCCACGCAAAAATGCACGGCTGTGTATATCGCGAGCGAACCCTTATGTCTCATATGACCTCCGCATCAAATTATATACGAATAGTATACACGTGTTTGCAAAAAAAACCAAGCTCTAAAACACATTCACCCCTATGTGTGGTATGATGTTGATAGAGCAAGGTTTCGCTTTTTTTTCTCAGTTTTTCTCTAAATTAGCGTTGACATAAGAGTTTATTCGTGATATTATACCTGGGTTGAAATACTGACCGCCGAAGACAGCAGGTGTCCGAGTGGACTTAATATCCCGCCGAGGTAGAGATGTATAATCCTTTTATTGTGATTATTCGTATCCCTCGTCGTGGCGGCGAGGGATTTTAGCTATATTAAGCAAGGAGGTGGAACCATGGCAAACATCCAAGTTATAGAGATGAAAGCCAAGCAGGTTTCCGAGGTAGCGGACAAGCTTAAGAGAGCGCAGTCCGTCGTATTCTTCGATTATCGTGGTCTCACAGTCGAGGAAGTTACCGCTCTTCGTGCTGATATGCGTAAGGCTGGCGTAGAGTACATCGTTATCAAGAACTCTATGGTAGAGCGCGCAGCCCGCGAAGCAGGCATCGACGAATCAGTCGTAGCAATGCTCAAGGGTCCGTCCGCATTCGCATTCGGTTATGACGATCCGGTCGCTCCCGCAAAGATAATCAAGGAAGCCATCAAGAAGTTTAAAAAGTGCGAGGTTAAGGGTGGTATCATCAACGGTACCGTTTCGAGCGCAGCAGATATTGACAAGCTCGCAGACCTGCCCTCACGCGAGGTGCTCCTGGCCAGGTTGCTCGGCAGCATGATGAGCCCGGTAGCAAGCTTTGTACGCGTTATCAACGCCATCAAGGAAAGCAAAGACACTCCGACAGCAGAGGCTGCCGCAGAGCCCGTAGCTGAGTAATCAGACTCAGAAAAAACAAACATTCATTCAGGAGGAAATTATAATGAATATCGAGCAGTTAATCGCAGATCTTAAGTCGATGACAGTATTGGAGCTCTCAGAGCTCGTTAAGGCACTCGAAAACGAGTTTGGCGTATCCGCCGCAGCAGCAGTCGTAGCTACAGCAGGCCCCGCCGCAGCAGCAGCAGAAGAAGCTGAAGAGAAAACCGAATTTGACGTAATCCTTAAGAGCGCAGGCTCCGCAAAGATCAACGTCATCAAGGAAGTTCGCGGCCTCCTCGGCCTCGGCCTCAAGGAAGCTAAGGACCTCGTAGACGGCGCACCCAGCACCGTTAAGGAAGGCATCTCCAAGGAAGAAGCTGAGAAGATCGCTGAAGCTCTCAAGGCAGCAGGCGCTGAGATCGAAATCAAGTAATTTGATTCTCACAATTGAAGAGCTCTCCCCAAAATGGAGAGCTTTTTCATTTTTATGAGATATTTGCAACACGAGGCAGTTTAATGATATACTGAGTTAAATTAACTCGGAGGAATTATGATTCAAAAAGCCCTACCCCTACTTAATAAGCTTGTCGTATATGTCGTCGGACTTTTTGTACTTGCATTCGGAATATCGCTCAGTATACGCGCAAATCTCGGCGTGACACCCATGAGCTCCATACCCCGCGCACTTGAGCTGTTGGCGGCAGGAAAGCTTTCTCTCGGCGTAGTCACCATGATAGTCTATGCACTCATGTTGGCAGGACAGGCGATAGTGCTCGGCAAACGTTTCAAGCTCATAAGCCTTCTTCAGCTGCCTGCGACATTTGTATTCGGATTGTTTGTAGATTTGACAAACCTAATGCTTTCGCCCATACCCCCAATCGACGCATACGTACTTAGGCTCGTATTCCTTGCACTGAGCATAACGTTTGTGGCAACGGGAATATTCCTGTATACATCCGCAAAGCTCATGCCACTGCCAGGTGAAGGGCTCGTGTTTGCATTTGTTGAGAGATTTTCGCTAAAATTTCACACTTGCAAGGTCGTGTTTGATTGCAGTTTGACGACAATTGCGCTTATAATAGGTATCGTATTCATGCAGTCAATGGGCAGTGTGCGAGAAGGTACTATCATTTCGGCATTGCTTATAGGGCTTACCGTAAAGCTTATAAGTACGCCTTTCAAGACCCCATTGGAAAGATTTCTCGGCTTTGATAATGCTACAATAGCAAACGAGACCGAAGCGATAAGCGAGGCCGAATTGTTATCTCAGCCCGGAGAAACGTTCCCCGAAACGGAGGCATAATGAACAATAGAAAGCTGTTTGTGATTTGTTTGGCGGCGATAATCGTCGTGTTTGGCATTGCGGGCACAGCATTTGCAGAGAGCGAGGACGACCCTACATATTGCAATGTGATCGTTACGGTGGACGAATGCGGCTACACGGACCCGGAAGCGGGCATGTTCCACGTCCAAAAGGGCAGTGAGTTTGAGCTCGAACTCGTGCCTGCAAGCGGATACGCCGTAGCAAGCGTAGTCGTAAACGGCGAAGATAAGATAGGCGAAGTAAAAGACGGCTATGTTAAAATTGTCATAGAACGTGACACCCAGATAGATATTACACACGCACAGGTGCGTGCATCGTGGGCACTGCCCGTAGCCATAGTCGTATTATTGCTCTTCTGGGGCGGAAATCTCATAATAAAGAAGATTAAAAAATGAAGCTGAAGAATGCTTAATAAAAAGGACGCTTTACGCCGTCCTTTCATTAGCTCTGCAGAGCTCTAACGGAAGACTGAGAAAGTCCTCAAGCGATGAAAAAACCGAGTAGAGCGGGACCGCTTCATCGCGGGTGAGCAGCAAAGTGTCTCCGGTTACCTCAAAATCCACATGAAAATCGCTCGGCGTAGACAAGCCATCGGTCAGAAACAGCATATTATACTGAGTACGATAGTCTATCTCCAAAACCGTATACTCGGACAGCGTATCCATTAACGAGCTAAATTGCGGCATTATGTCTGTATCGGCGTATTTGCGCAAAAACTCCTCGACTGTACATCTGTATCTGAGCTTAAAGAACATATCGACGAATTCACGGGTCATGCCGTCTCTGCCGAATGTCTGATACACACTGCGTATTCCTGCCTCGGTAAACCTGTTTACGAATGCATCAAACGACTCCATTGATTTTTCGTAGTCTATATCGATACTCATTTTGCCATCTGCTCTGAATGTCAACTCGATAAATACGTTTATTCTGTTATCAGCGGTGAACTCAAGCACGGACATAGCCTCAGATACCCTGTCCGTCACGTCTATCTCGGCGTACCACTTGCCCACAAGCTCACTCGAACTGTCCTCGCAAGCGGAGACCGATATCAACAAAGCAAACAGAATAAGCATGGCAACGACCGCACGAAGCATCACAACACCCCCATACATAAATCTATTCCGTACACATCGACATAATTCTAATGTGCACGATGACGCTGTGATTATTAACGTGTCGCATATGCGTTAAACAAAAAAAAGCCGGAAAACCGGCTTATGTGTTATTGTCCCTTGCGGGCGGCGTCCTTCATGCGTCCCTCTTTTTTGAGTATGCGCTTTCTCATCCTTATGCTCTTCGGAGTTACCTCGACGAGCTCATCGTCCCCTATAAACTCGAGGCATTGCTCAAGGCTAAGTACAACGGGGGGAGTAAGTCTAAGCGCTTCATCGCTTCCCGACGCACGCATATTGGTGACGTGCTTCTTCTTGCATATATTTATTACGATATCCTCGTTTCTGGAGCACTCGCCGCATATCTGACCCTCGTACACGGGCACGCCCGGTCCTATGAACAACTTGCCTCTGTCCTGCGTATTGAAAAGCCCGTAGGAGCATGAATCGCCCGTCTCGTGTACAACGAGCGAACCCCTCGTGCGGCCCTCTATGTCTCCCCTGTACGGCTCATAGCCGTGGAAGACGTGGCTCATAACGCCACAACCTCTCGTATCGGTCATGAGCTGTGAACGATACCCCATGAGACTTCTTGCGGGAATCGTGTAAAGCAATCTTACATTGCCCTCGTTCTCGTTGTGCATATTGATAAGCTCTGCCTTTTTGGATCCTAAGCCCTCCATTACCGCACCGACATACTCCTGCGGCACGTCTATTGTCACATCCTCGATAGGCTCGAGCAGATTTCCGTTCTCGTCCTCCTTCATTATGACCTTGGGACGCGACACGGCAAACTCATAACCCTGGCGGCGCATCGTCTCTATCAATATCGACAGGTGGAGTTCGCCTCTGCCGCTGACCTTGAACGCATCCGTGCTGTCTGTCTCCTCGACGCGCATACTGACGTTTGTCATTACCTCGCGGAAAAGCCTCTCGCGCAGGTTTCTCGATGTTACGTACTTGCCCTCTCTTCCGGCAAATGGGCTGTCGTTTACCATGAATGTCATTGAAACCGTGGGCTCGTCTATCTTTACAAAGGGCAGAGGTTCGACGCAATCTGCCGAGCAGGCAGTCTCACCTACATTAAGGTCGGAAATGCCCGCGACCGCAACTATATCTCCTGCCGCGCATTCCGTAGTCTCTTCGCGCTTAAGCGCCTCGAAGCGATACAGCCTCGTGAGTTTTTCTGTTCTTGGAGCATTTTCACCGTTTGTTATTACGACGGCGTCATTCTTTGAGGCATGTCCCCTTACTACGCGGCCAATACCTATTCTGCCGAGGTACTCATCGTAGTCTATCGCAGAAAACAGTATCTGCAAAGGCGCGTTTTCATCGCCCGAGGGTTCGGGTACGTGTTCTATTATCGTCTCAAACAGGGGGCGCATATCTCCCGATGTGCAATCGGGCTCCAACGATGCGTAGCCGTCGCGTGCCGATGCGTAAACTATCGGGAAATCGAGCTGGTCGTTTGAAGCGCCGAGCTCAATAAACAGGTCGAGCGTCTCGTCTACTACTTCATAAGGACGGGCGGCGGGTCTGTCTATTTTATTTACCACCACGATAGGCGTCTTATTGAGTTCGAGCGCCTTGCGCAAAACGAAGCGCGTCTGCGGCATACAACCCTCAAATGCGTCTACAAGCAGCAGAACGCCGTCTACCATCTGCATAATCCTCTCCACCTCGCCACCGAAATCGGCATGACCGGGAGTGTCTACTATATTTATTCTATAACCGTTGTAGTGTACGGCAGTATTCTTCGACAGTATCGTTATGCCACGCTCGCGCTCGATATCGTTGCTGTCCATGACTCTCTCCTTGACCTGCTCGTTGGCGCGGAAAACGCCGCTCTGCCTGAGCATCTGGTCTACCAAAGTGGTCTTGCCGTGGTCGACGTGCGCTATTATGGCTACATTTCTTATTTTCTTCTCTTCTGACATTATTCTACCTCACATTCATTCATAAATTGTTATTGTATAACGCTTTGAGCATAGTGTAAACCCCTAATATGCGATTTATCAGCGTATTCTGATTAAAGATACTGCACTTTGCATCGAAACGCTTGGATCAATGTTCAAATGTCACAACCGGTGGAATCGATGTATCTAAGCATAACAGTGCATATATTTGCAAAAAAATCGCAGAGCCGTGAGACAGGTTAGAAAGGAGAAGGAGACAACAAACATCGAAACAATCAGAACGATTTCAAACCCACAGCCCTGCGATGGACAACTATTCTATTACCTATTAAATCATACGCTTTTCCGTCACATCAGGTGACAGGATCAAACACTTTTCCTGCAAAAAACCGGCTCTAAATCAACTCCTAACGGCAAATGTCGCAAATATGCCGTCATTTGGGCAACTTCACCCCGTTTTGCGGCATCTGAAATTGCGTGTCATTACTCGACAGTTACCGATTTAGCGAGGTTTCTCGGTTTATCTATGTCACAGCCCTTTAGCGATGCGACATAGTAGGCAAATAGCTGAAGCGGTATTATAGCAAGCGACGGCATGGTAAGCTCCTCCCATTTGGGAAGTTCTATCACGTGGTCTGCAACGGCTTCTATGTTAGTGTCACCCTCGTTTGCAAGCGCGATAACGACTGCGCCGCGCGCAACAACTTCCTTTATGTTGGAGACGAGCTTTTCCTTCAGAGGTTTATATGTGCAGAGCGCAACAACGAGCGACCCCCGCTCTATGAGCGATATTGTGCCGTGCTTAAGCTCTCCCGCGGCATATGCCTCTGAGTGTATGTAGGATATTTCCTTGAGCTTGAGCGAGCCCTCCAGCGCAAGCGCATAGTCTATATTTCTGCCCAGGAAGAATATGTCCTTCGACGAGTAGAACAGCGATGCGAGATACTGTACTTGCTCCTTTTTCTCGAGTATTGCCTCAACCGCATCGGGAAGCGCCTCAAGCTGACGTATCAGCTCCTTCTCGTCCTCCTCTGTCGCAACTCCCCTAACTCTGCCCATGTACATGGCAAGCATATACATGACGATGAGCTGTGCGCTGTACGCCTTTGTGGTCGCAACGGCTATCTCGGGACCTGCCCATGTGAACAGTACATCCTCACTCGCCATAGCTATCGTGCTGCCGACTACGTTTACGACAGAAATTATCCTCGATTCGCGCGAAGCCGCCTCTTTGAGCGCGTGGTATGTGTCGAGCGTCTCACCCGACTGACTTATGACAATCGTAAGGGTTTTATTATCGACCATCGGGTCTGAGTACTTAAACTCCGAAGCGAGCTCGACAAACACCGGAAGCCTGCACAGCTTACTAAGTATGGGCTTTGCCACACAGCCCACGTGATAAGCCGAGCCGCAGGCGACTATGTATATCTTGTCTATACCGCGAATATCCTCGTCTGAAATGCTCTTCAGTGAGAGATTTATTGTGCCGTTTACTATTCTCGGGCTTGCGGTTTTTCTTATTACTTCGGGCTGTTCGAGTATCTCTTTTATCATAAAATGCTCATACCCGCCCTTTTCCGCCGCATTTTCGTCCCATGTTACGTTCGTTATTTCCTTTTCGATGGGTTCGCCGTATGAATCTGTCACGGTAACGCCATCGCGGGTCAGCACGGCAAGCTCTCCCTCAGACAGCCTGAATACACGGCGTGTATACTTCAAGATCGCCGTAACGTCCGACGCCATAAAGTTCTCGCCCTCGCCTATACCTATTATGAGGGGATTGTCCTTGCAAATCGCGTAAATTCGGTCGGGCGTCTGTCTGAAAAGTATGCCCAACGCATAACTGCCCATAAGGTGTGAGCGAGCCTGCTCAACCGCCTCTGTCGGGTCGCCGTGATAATAATAATCCATGAGCTGTGAGATTACCTCTGTATCCGTATCCGATGCAAACTCGTAACCCTTTGATATCAGAAAATTCCTCAGCTCTATATAGTTTTCGATTATGCCGTTATGCACGATACAGACCTCTCCGTTGTATGAGAGGTGCGGATGCGAGTTGACGTCTGAGGGCTCTCCGTGCGTCGCCCATCTCGTATGGCCTATTCCCACAACTCCCGGCAGATCCTCGCCGTTATGGGTGGCTTCACGTAGTACGCGCAGTCTCCCCTTCTGCTTTTTTACGAGTATTTCACCGTCACCCTCAATTGCCAGACCGGCCGAGTCATAGCCCCTGTATTCGAGCTTTTCGAGGCCGTCAAGCAGTATTGGTGCCGCCTGTCTTGTACCTGCAAAACCAACTATTCCGCACATATTCCCTCCGAATTACAATAGCTTTTTAGTCTGGAAATAGACGTCGCCGCTGCCCAGCGTTATCACTACATCGCCGGGCTGTGTGTACGAATCCAAAAATGCTCTTATTTCCTCAAATGTCGGTATGTACATGGCGTTCACCCCGGTTCTCTCCAATGCATCGACCATATCCCTCGCGTGGACCTCTCCTGTATCTACCTCACGCCCCGGATAGATGTCCGGCACTAGCACGAGGTCAGCAGAATTCATGTAATGCCTGTCTCCGCAGAAAAGCGTTTTCGCCCTCGAATAGCTGTTGCACTGGAATACGCAGATCAGCCTGTTGTGGGGCATATTCTTTGCCGCATCGAGTGCCGCCTTTATCTCTCCGGGATGATGGGCATAGTCGTGATAAACCCTTATGTCGTTCCTTTCGCCCATGAACTCAAACCGTCTCTGTGTAAGCTTGTATTCCCCAAGGGCGCGCTTAATGGCTTCAAACGGCGCATTGAGCGAGAGTGCCACGACTGTCGCCGCAAGCGCATTGAGCATATTGTAGTCGCCTATCACCGACAGCTCTATTCTGCCGAGCGATTTGCCTTCGTGCATAACGTCAAACGAGGGATTGCCAAACTCATCGCGTGTCACGTTACCAGGAGTATAGTCAGCGTCGCTTATTCCGTAAGACATGGTCTTTACGGACGCCTCCGCCATAAGTTTTTTAACCCTCTCGTCGTCGCTACAGCCTATAAACAGTCCGTTCTCGGGCAGAAGATTTACATACTTTCTAAACGCATCGACGATGTGGTCTATATCCCTATAATAGTCGAGATGGTCGTCATCTATGTTATTTATGAGCGCTATCGTAGGTCTTAGGGTCAGAAAGCTCTCGACATACTCGCACGCCTCGGTAATAAACACGTCGTGTGCACCTATTCTTACACCTCCGTTGAGGAAGTCGACATTTCCTCCGACGTGTACAGTCGCGTCCATCCTGTGTGCGCCGCCGTCTCCGCTGTCGCAATGCTCGCATATGAGCGCAACCATCGATGTTATGGTCGTCTTACCGTGACAGCCCGCTATTCCCACTACCTGAGAATAGCCTTCACTGAGCATACCGAGTGCGACCGAGCGTTCTATCTGAGGAATACCCCTCTTTTCCGCCTCCTGCCTCTCACAGTTGTCGGGCTTGATTGCCGCAGAGTAAATGACGAGGTCTGCGTCTCCCAGGTTTTTCGGGTCGTGACCGATGACTACGGGTATGTTCAATTCATTTAGTCTCTGTGTAAACGGTGATTCCGCTCTGTCGGAGCCCTGCACGGCATAACCCTTTGCGCAAAGTATCTGAGCCAGGCCATTCATAGAGCAACCGCCGATACCTATCAGGTGTATCAGCTTATGTCCTTCGAAACGCATTTTTACCTCCAAATAAACGACGCAGTGTATATAACGGTACATTATACTGCACTATGCTGCGTTTTGTAAACTCAGGCCCCCGAAACGCTGTTTTACATATTTTGTCACTTAATATCAGTATGAACAATCCGAGGCCCCGTATTACTGACGGAGCGTTATGAAAACAGGAGCCGTCACCGTGACGACTCCACGATTTTTCACAGCGTCCTAAATCTGACAGCTCCGTTCTTTTTGAGCCATCCGTAAATAAACGTGACACCTATCAATATAAGTACCGACCAGATAGCGTATATAAGCATTGAAAGATACTGCGAGCCCACGGCGAAAATTATCGCCAGCATCCCCGGAATAAGCGATGCTCCTAAACTCACGAGCATACTCAACATTACGCTCATGCCCTGTTTGCAGTACTCTGCCTCGTTCTTCCAGTCGAGCTTTGGGTGTAGCAAGTTCATCATAAGTCCAGCAACGCCGAAAAGCAAAGCATCGGACACGAGTAAAAGCGCATATACGGGCATCCAGATGAGGTCTAACCCCAGCGCGAGCGGTATGACTATGCTTGCAACTATGCCCACCGGTATTGACAGCGTAAACTGCATTGCCAGCTTTGCCTTGAATACATCTATCTCGCGTATGGGCAGAGATGTCAGTATCCACAGACTGCTGCCCTCGGCGGATATAGCGCTCGACGTCGTAGGCGCCAAGCCGATAAACATCACCAATACCATTCCGAGCACGGCAGGCAAAAAGTTCTCCATATCCATCGCAACCATTGCAGTCACCACCTCGCGTCTGAATATCACGAGCGCTATGACGCCTATGAGGCACAGCGCATAGCCCACTATGGTGTTTGTGGCGTAGAGCGGAGATGAAAAGTACATCTTGATCTCTTTTTTATAGAGCGAGCCGAAGAGCGTAGAGCGCCTATGCAGGTCGAGCCCCTTGTCCTTTACAAGAGCCGTGGTATTGAGCTTATCGTAAAGCTTATCGAACACTACGTAGAGTATCAGACAGCTCAGCGCAAAAGCCGCAACGCTCACTCCGACAAACTTGAGTAATGCGCCAACATTGCCCCTTATGGCATCGGTAAACCACACGGCAGGGGGATATATCTCTCCAAACCAGCTCGTCATGCCGGAGAATCCCATTCCTCCGCTCTCGCCCTCTGTAAAGCTCGTGTAGAATATAAAGCCGAGCAGTAAAATCATCGATATAAACGACGCAAACGTCTGAATTATGTTTTTCAGTCTGAAGCGAGATGACAGGTACGAAACGAGCAGGCTCACTATCGAGCACAGCATCGTCGGCACGGCGGGCATCAGCAATATGAGCAGCAGCGACCTCGCTACAAGGCCTCCCGTCAAAAACCCGGCCTTTGCGCAGGCGATGTAAGCGCCCGGTACAAACATGACGCTGTACACCATGTATGACGCATACATATAGATGACCCTGCTGACTATAACGGAGCTCTTTTTTATGGGCATCGCAAGCAACATATCGTGATCACGGAAGCCCATGAGCTCCGATGAAGCAGAGCCTATGCCTGACATCAGCGCGATTATAAACGTCATAACGTGAGCCATACCGAAACCCGTTGTCTCGTCAAAGCCCGGCACAAGGCCCATCTGCATCGAAAACATAAACGCAAACTCGCACGCGACAAATATTATCACAACTATTGAAATTATGGTGCGGTTGCGCTCCTTTTTGTCCTGCGTGAACCGAGCCTTGTTTACGCCTAAAAAGCTCTTCATGTAGAGCGATAACAATACCCCTAAGTTCTTCATTCGGTCAGCTCCAGGAATACATCTTCAAGCGTGGTGTTGCCCTTTACGTCCTCTGTCCTTCCGGACTCTATGAGTTTACCGTCTTTTATTATGGCTATCTTGTTACAGAGCGTTTCCGCGACGGGCAGAACATGTGTCGAGAAGAATATCGCGCCGCCCTTGTCGCAAAGCTCGCGCATGAGCAGCTTTAATGTGTGACTGCTCTTAGGATCGAGGCCCACAAACGGCTCGTCGAGCATAAGAAGCTTGGGGTCGTGTATTAGTGCACCTATTATGCAGAGCTTCTGCTTCATGCCGTGTGAGTATGATGATATAAGCTGAGACAGACTGCGCTTTATTTCAAACAGCTCGCCGTAGCGTTCTATTCTGCTTGCGCGCTCCTCCTTTGAAAGTCCGAACACATCCGCTATGAAGTTGAGGTACTGAACGCCCGTCATGTAGTCGTATATGTTTGGATTATCGGGTATATATGCTATGCGCTTTTTGCACTCAAACGGATTCTCCCTGACCGACATACCGTCTACGTATATTTCACCCTCTTCAAATTGCAGTACACCCACTACGCATCTTATGGTCGTAGTCTTTCCTGCGCCGTTATGTCCGATAAATCCATATATGTCGCCCGGCTCAACGTGAATCGTGATATTATCCACTGCTTTTTTGCCGCCCGGGTATATCTTTGTGAGGCCACTTATACTGAGCATACAACCCTCCGCTTTTTTCTAATTATAATACATATCGGTCGCATATTCCACCATTAGCAAAATTCCCCCACACCATAAAAGTGCAGGGGCAGTTTTTTGCTGTCAGCTTGGTATGTTTTTATTCGTACATATACCAGTTCTCTATATTTCTCAGAATATCCGGTTTTCTCAAAGCTGTTACACCATTTAACTCTGATGTGTATATCAGGCTGTTCATCCTGTAATAGAGCACCATGAATGGAAGCTCCTCAGTGAAACCCTTCATCAGCGCACCGGCATTAGCCCTCGTTTCGGCTTCGTCCTTTGACATATAAAGTGCCGTAACGAGCGAGTCCATTTCGGCCGACGAATACCTGCCGTAGTTTCTATCTCCAGAGCTTGAAAGCACCGCGCGCAAGTCGTAAGCCATCGACATATTAAAGCCGCACAGCGCGATATCGAAATCTCCTTCTTTGAGCATTCTGAGGTATTCGCCGCCGTCCTCCCTGTTAAACTCGGCCTCTATTACCTCTACGGTTATTCCGACCTTCGCAAACTGTTCCTGTATCTTCTTTGCCGCGTCGCTTCGTATCATGTTTTGGCTTACCGTGTTTACAAGCAATCTCAGCGTAAGCTCACTCGTCGAAACGCCGAGCTCGAGCTTGCCGTCATCGTCATTGTCCGAATAGCCCAATTCGGTAAGCAAAGAGAGTGCCTTCTCGGTATTATAGTCATACAGCTTGTACGCCCCATCATAGGCATAGGCGTCCGGGGCTATGGGTACATCGCACTCGTGCGCCTTATTCATATAGACATACGATATTATCTCCTGACGATTGACGCAATAGGCGAGCGCCCGACGCATCCTTGAATCCTTTAACAGCGCCTTTTTATGATTAAACAGCATTACCTCCATGTCCTGAGTCATGAAGTCCACTACGTTTGTGTGATTACTTTCCCTGTATGTACCCGAATAAAGCGCCGATGTGGTTATAAAGTTCAGCTGCCCCGCGGAATACGAGTCGAGTGCAATCTCCTCGCTGTCGCGCACGAGATATGTAATTTGGGATATGTACGGCGCTCTCTTCCACCAGTTCTGATTTGCCTGAAGCACAGTGGACGTATCGTTTGAGCGTACTACCTCATACGCCCCCGTGCCTATGGGGATCTGTGCATCGAGCGCGCTCGTCTTGATTATCGGGAATGTCAGCTTTGCCACTGCAGACAAGCCCGGATGGGAGAACGTTATGCTCAGCTTATAAGGTTCGGTTTCCGAGTAGGAATAACGCACTATATCCTCTATGCATTCGTAGTAATAGTTATCCTCGCCGAGTTCGCGTATAGCTTCAATAGTGTCCACCACGTCCTTGCCGGTAAACTGTCCCCTGTCCTTTTGCCATTTGCAGTTTTCCCTCAGTAAAAACACCCATGTGTTCTGGTCCGTCTCACTTCTCGTCCAGCTCGATGCAAGACAAGGCACGACCATGGCACTCTCGTCAAGCTCGATAAGGCTCTCGAATATGAGTGAATACATCGATTGCATGACCTCGGTATTTACCGTAAGCGGATTTGCAAGCACGGCGTTTCTGGGTACGTACATATATAGCTTGCCGTCCGCATTCGGAATGATATCTGCTACAGGCGTAGGCGTAGGCAGTACTACCGCCGAATCATCCGGCTTATTCGTACTCTGCGGATTGTTGTTCGCACAGCCCGCAAATAATAACGCGTATAGCAGTATCGCAGAGAGTATTCTAAGTCCTGTTTTTCTCATATTTCCTCACAGTATTATCGTAAAGCTCGTCCACACGCGCAAGCAATTCCTCACGCGTACCGTCATTTTTTATGAGCACATCCGCATATGCGTTGCGCTGAATGTCACTAAGTTGAGCATCTATCCTCTGTCCTGCGGCTTCACGGCTCAACCCGTCCCTTTGACTTGCCCTGGCTTCCCTGATATCGCGCGGACAGGTCACAACCCAGACTTCGTCGCACATGGTGTGCATGCCCGATTCAATCAAGAGCGGTACATCCCAAATTATAACGGGATCGCCGTGGGACTGTTTGGCTTCAGCCGTTTTTCGCTTCATCTCGTCTATCACGAGCGGATGTATGATTGCGTTAAGGAATGCCCTCTCGTCGGGATTCGCAAAGATCCTGCGGGCGACATACGCCCTGTCTAGCTCGCCGTCCTCTCCTATGGCTTTACTGCCAAAAGTCTCTGCAATTCTTCGCTTGACCTCCACAGTTTCTGTCATTTCCCGGGAAATCCTGTCGGCATCTATACATATAGCGCCGTCATGCGTGAGCCTTTGTGAAACCGTGCTCTTTCCCGAAGCTATGCCCCCCGTAAGTCCTATCACAGGCATATCATCACCTACTTTGTATCGTACCAGCTATTGCCGGTGTGTACGTCGGCTACAAGGGGGACGCGCATGGCATATGCGTTTTCCATGCAGTCGAGCAACAATGAGCTGACCTCTTCTTTTTCTTCGAGCGGACAGTCTATTATGAGTTCATCATGCACCTGAAGTACGATCTTTGCCTTATATCCGCCTTCTGCCAGCCGCTTATAGACCCTAACCATCGCAAGCTTTATTATGTCCGCGGCAGTACCCTGTATGGGCATGTTCATTGCTACCCTCTCGCCAAATGCTCGAGTGTTGAAGTTTGATGAGCTAAGCTCGGGCAGGTCTCGCCTTCTCCCGAGAAGCGTCACCGCACAGCCACTCTGCTTTGCTTCCTTTATGCTTTCCTTCATAAAGCGATCGACTCCCTTGTAACGTCCGAGGTATCTCTTAATGTATTCGGCCGCCCTCGCCCTCGATATGCCGAGATTCTGCGCCAAGCCGTAATCGCTTATGCCGTACACTATGCCGAAGTTCACCGCCTTTGCCGCAGATCGCTGTTCACTCGTCACCTCGTCAAACGGCACTCCGAAAACCTCTGAAGCGGTACGCCTGTGAATGTCCGCGCCTGAAGTGAATGCGCCTATCAGGCCGGGGTCGTCACTCATATGTGCAAGCACCCTCAGCTCAATCTGCGAATAGTCCGCACCTATTAGGCAGTTGCCCTCGTCCGCTATAAACGCACGCCTTATCTCCCTTCCCTGCTCGGTCCTTACGGGTATGTTCTGCAGATTCGGCTCTGTGCTCGATATTCTTCCCGTCGCTGTGACAGTCTGATTGAAGCTCGTGTGTATCCTTCCGGTCTTCTTGTCCACTAGCGCTTCCATGCCGTCGATAAACGTACTCTTAAGCTTGGAAATAAACCTGTATTTGGTTATCATATTGACTATCGGGTGCTTGTCCGACAATGCTTCAAGCGTGTCCGAATCGGTCGAGTAACCCGTCTTTGTCTTTCTCACGGGAGGAAGTCCCAACTTATCAAAAAGTATGTGTCCAAGCTGTTTTGGCGAGAGTATCGAAAACTGTTCGCCCGCCTGCTCGTAAATGTCTTCCATAAGCCCGCTGAGTTCGTTTGCGAATTGCTCAGATAGCTTTGCAAGCACATCGGAGTCTATTCTGAAGCCCGTGCGCTCCATGCTGAAAAGCACTTCGACCAGAGGTAACTCTATCTCCTCGTACAGGGATGTAAGTCCCTTGAGCTCAAGCTCGTTCATGAGACTGGGTACAAGCATCAAAAGCGCCTCTGCATCCGTCGGAGCGCCGTGACCGAGTTCGGTCTCCGCCAGCACCTTCAATGTTACCGACGGCTTTATCGCGTGGAGCAGATAGTCGACTATCATCGCGTCAAAAGTGACTCCGCAAAGGCGTATATCCAGCCTCGCCAGCCTGTGCATGAGCTGTTTCGCATCAAATACGAGCTTAGCTATATTCTCGTCCTCTAACTTCGATTTGAGTGCGGTGAGTATCTGTTGTTCAGTCAGCCCCACATCGAGCAAGCTTTCCGGCTCTGCGGCTTCAAACACTCTCCCGTCGTTGCAGGCAAGCGTGAGCTTTGGATACGTGTGGATGGCGAGAATTCCGCTGTTTTCACAGGCGGCTATCAACTCATCAAGCTGCTTCTCTGTGTTGAGTGCGACATGCACGGAAACTCCGGTATGCTCAATCGGTTTTTCTTTCTCTTGTACTTCATCCTCCTTGAGCTCCGTCTCCAAACGCCTTATGAGGCTTCTTATCTCGAGTTGTGTCATGTATGGAATAGCGTTGCGGACGCCCTGACGCACAAAACTGCAGTCGTCCAGGCTTATGTTAATGGGCGCTTCCCTGCAAATAGTGGCAAGCTCGTACGAAAGCCTCGCGAACTCTCCGTTTTCCTCAAGTTTTTTCCTGAGAGCGCCCTTTTCGTCTGCGGCGTGCTCAAGCGCGTTGTTTGCAGTGCCGTACTTCTCCAAAAGCGCGAGCGCCGTCTTCTCTCCCACGCCGGGAATGCCCGGAATATTGTCCGAGCTATCGCCCATAAGCGCCTTTAGATCCACTACCTGAGGCGGTGTCACTTTAAACTGTTCCAAAAGCAGCGCTTCATCGAGCTCAATAGTTTCGGATACGCCCTTCTTTGTCAGCATAACGTGGGTATTTGCGTCGATAAGCTGGAGCGCGTCCCTGTCACCTGTGACTATGAGCGAGCTGACACCCTGCTGTGACGCCACCTTTGTTATCGTGCCGAGTATGTCATCGGCTTCATAGCCCTCGCACTCGCATACGGTTATTCCCATCTCGCCTAATAGCGTCTTCATAACGGGTATCTGTGTACGCAGTTCATCCGGGGTGGGCTTTCTTCCTGCCTTGTACTTGTCGTAGCGCAGATGTCTGAAAGTAGGTCCGTGCATATCGAATGCGACGAGCATATAGTCGGGCTTCATCGCAATGAGGTTCAACAGCATCGATGTAAATCCGAATACAGCGCCTGTCGGCATACCTGCCCTTGTCGTCATATTCGGTAGCGCAAAATATGCCCTGTACATAAGGCTGTTTCCGTCGATGGCAATAAGCTTCATAATTATCTCCTACTCGGTAATTATATCGTGTACCATGCTTGGCGGCGCAACGGGCTCTGCACCTATATTATACGCCGCATCGATAAGCTCGAGCGCCTCTGTTAGTCTGCTCTCGTCGTTTATATAAAGCGTCATAACAGATTCACCCGATACCACGGCATCACCTATGCGCTTTTTAAGCAGTATTCCGACAGCCGGATCTATTTTGTCTCTCTTTTTTTCTCTTCCCGCACCCAGTTCAGATGACGCAACGCCTATCTTCAATGCGTCCATGTGGGTTATATAGCCGTCCTTGTCTGCGCATATGTCGAGCGTCCTTCTCGTATTGAAAAGCCTTTCGGGCGAATCGATATAGCTCGTGTCTCCACCCAACGCCTCTATAAGCTCGCGGAGCTTCATAAGTCCTCTGCCCGACTCGATAGCCTCGTTCAGCATTTTCTCTGCCTGCTCCTTTGTCTGTGCGATACCGCCAAGCAAAAGCATATAGCTTGCAAGCAGTATGCAGACCTCGTACAGCAGGTCTCTCTTCTGTACCTTGCCCGAAAGCACCCTTATGGCGTCCCACATCTCAAGCCCGTTGCCTATAGCAGCACCGAGTGGCTGATTCATGTCGGTAATCACCGCAACGGTACGCTTGCCCAAGTGCTTGCCTATACCTACCATTGTGTGTGCAAGTTCTCTCGCCTCTTCGAGTGTCTCCATGAACGCGCCGTTTCCGACTTTTACATCGAGCAATATGGCGTCCGTACCTGCGGCAAGCTTCTTGCTCATTATGCTTGAAGCTATCAGCGGAATGCTCTTTACCGTGCCCGTAACGTCCCTCAGCGCATACATTTTTTTATCCGCAGGCACGAGGTTTCCCGACTGGCCGATTACGCATACTCCTGTTCTTTTTACTATGTCACGCATATCGTCTACAGAGCGCTCTACGTTTACCCCGGGTATGGACTCAAGCTTATCGAGAGTGCCGCCCGTATGTCCTAGCCCCCTGCCGCTCATCTTTGCTACAGTACCTCCGCAGGCGGCAACAAGCGGAGCTATTACGAGTGTAGTAGTGTCCCCTACGCCGCCCGTAGAGTGCTTGTCGACCTTAACACCCGGCAAATCCGAAAGGTCGACTATTTCTCCCGAGTGGAGCATTGCGTCCGTGAGCTGCGCCGTCTCCCCGTATGTCATGCCCGTAAAGCAGACAGCCATCATAAACGCCGCCATCTGGTAGTCTTCCACCGCACCTTTGCAGTAGCCGTCTATTATAGAGTGAATTTCCTCGCTTGTGAGTTCAAATCCGGCTCTTTTCTTCAATATCAAATCGACCATTCTCATATAATTCAGACCTCCTATCTAATTCTGAGACCCTTTGGGTACTTGCTCTTAAGCCTGCCGTCCGATGCCTTTCCAAAGCCTATCGGAAGCGCAGTTTCTCCGATTTTTACACAGACTGCAGTATATCCTTTTTTATCACAGTTGAGCTCCTCACCTGCGAGGAAGCGTTTTAATTCCCGTGACTCCTGTTCAAACACCAGTTTATTGGCAAAACCCATTCCAGCCGCCATGAAAATCGTATGTGACGGCTCAAATCTTCCCTTAATAATCGTACCTGCATGAACTCCTGCAGAGAGTGTGTACATATCGCGCAACGCCCCGTAGACATCTTCTGTCATGAGCAGTACATCGCCCCTATCGTCCATATACGGAGCAAGTCCGCCCGGAAGCTTTGCACCTTGCTTGAAAAAATCGATAACGCAGGCTTCTTTGCACGGCTTGTATCTCTTTGACACATTCGATGCGGGCTTTAGCTCCGGCTTATGCGCCTCGCCCTTTCTCACGAGTACGGCACAGTAATGCCCCTCACCCTCGTAGATATGCGGATAGAGCTTTTTCTGCTCAAGCAAGTAAAAATCGTCGTGCGTTTTGAGGAAGTATTCGATAGTCTCCTCATCCTCCTCGCGCGAAAACGTGCATGTGGAGTATATGAGCTTTCCTCCCGGTATCACGCACTTAGCCGCGCTTTCGAGTATAAGTCTCTGTCTGTTTGCACAGGCGCGGACGTGCTCCTGCGACCACTCAGAGACCGCATTCGCGTCCTTTCTGAACATGCCCTCGCCCGAGCACGGCGCATCGACTATCACCCTATCAAACACATCCCCGTAGCTATTGCTTATAACATCCGGCGATGCGCTCGTCACTATTGAGTTCACCACACCCATGCGCTCCAATGTATGCTTGAGTGTCTTTGCCCTGCCGCTGACTATCTCGTTTGACACAAGAACACCTTCGCCCGAAAGCATCGCCGCGGCCGCACCCGACTTGCCTCCCGGGGCAGCACACATATCGAGCACTCTCATGCCCTTGTCTATATCCGACATGGCGACGGTTATCGCCGCAGACGGTTCCTGCATATATATCGCGCCGGCAATGTGAGCGGGGTGGTTTCCTATCGATTCCACGCTTTCCTTGAGTATCACACAGTCGTCTGAAAACCCTCCGGGTGCCGTCTTCCACGATACAGCCTCTAAAAACTCGCTCGTCTGCATCTTGAGCGTGTTCACCCTAAAACCCCTCCGGGGCTCACAATAGTATGTGCTCAAGAACGCGGCAAGTGCGCGCACAGAGACAAGCTGTTCGGCCATATTCTCAATAAAGCTCTCAGGCAGCCGCATCGTTACCTCCAAAAGTTTCGATATCGGATTATACAACGAAAACAGCGCACATTAAACCCCCGTTGGCGTACTGTTGTGCGAGTTCACAAAAAACACACCGCTGATGGCCGCAGTTTTTCGGTCTCACCGCTTATTTGCCGATTACCCTTTCACGGGCGCCTCTCCACGTAAGTAATTTCTACATATTATATTATACATATAAGCGTCAGTCATGCACATTTCCTTTTTGAATTTAACATGACCCGCGCACATCATGCACGAAGCCGGTTTTAGGCGGAAGCTATGTACACCTTAAGCGTAAAATCATTTCTGTACAGATTCACTGATATAAAAGTTGTATTTATGATTATTCCGACAGAGAAAAATGATATATTGTAAAATTTGTTTTATATCACTCAAGTACCACGCAAAAATGCCGAAAATTGCCGATATTTAGCCTTTAAACGTAATTTGTGCGCCGGACCGGGACAATCGCCAAAATATTCATAGCTCAATTGACAAAGTTGAACCTATATATTATCATAATGTGGTATGGTAACCAGCTTTATGCTGTGTATCAAAAAATACTTAAGGGGGAAAAAGATGAACTACAAGTCAGTAAAAGGCTTTTTGGCTGTCGTTCTGACACTTGCAATGGTCGTTTCAATTTTCAGCGGCTTCACATTTGCAAATGATAAGATCGAAACACTCCAACTGGCCGATGAGACACTCGTCACCAAGGGTGACGTCGATCCTAACGCTGATGTAACAATCATGGTTAAGCTCGATGGTCCCACTGCTTTCGAAGCAACAAAGTCTGTCAAGGCTTCTACAGCTAAGTCAGATGAACTGCTCCAGAAGCAGGCAGCAATGGAGAAAGTAGTTGAAGCAAGGCTCAATCAGGGGATTGATGTTCTCTACAACTACACACTGCTCTATAACGGTTTCGCTTTTGAAGGTAAGATCTGGATGATCGATGAGATCAACAAGATCAGCGGCGTTTCCGCATATGCAGCTCCCGTGTTCGAGACACCTGTACTTCCCAACATGGGAAGCAGCACTGAGATTATCGGTGCTCCGATTGCATGGCAGGAAGGCTACACCGGTGAGGGTGGCGTCGTTGCTATTCTCGACACAGGTATCCGCGCTACACACGAAGCATTCTCAGTTAATCCCGATAACATCACATTGTCTAGGGATGCTCTCCAGGCTATTGTTACCCAGTATGGCAGCTACATGCATGCCGGTACAACGGTAAACAGCCTGTATAAGAGCGACAAGATCCCGTTTGGTTGGGACTATAAGTACAACGATTACGATCCTAACCACGGCGCAAGCGATCACGGCACACACGTTGCCGGTACCGCAGCAGGTAACAACGGCGACGATTTCAAGGGCGTAGCTCCCGATGCACAGCTCGTTGTCATGCAGGTCTTCTCCGCTACCGGCGGAGCGAGCTTCACCGAGATTATTGCAGCTCTTGAAGACTGCGTATACCTCGGCGTAGATTCTGCAAACATGAGCCTTGGTTCACCCGCAGGTTTCACAGCATACTACGATCCCAGCTATGGCGAGATTTTCGATCTCTTGGAAGAAGCCGGCGTTAACCTCTCGGTTTCTGCAGGTAACGAATTCAGCCAGGCCGAAGAGAGCGCATTTGACGGCTATGTTCTTGCAATGAACCCCGACTCGGGTCTTGTAGGTTCGCCCTCAACCTGGAATCCCTCGCTGTCAATTGCTTCTTCCGATAACGCCTCCGTATCAGCAGGCAGCATCACGGTTGGCAATCACACATTCGGTTTCAGCGAGACATCCGGTCAGTACGGTCTGCCCCTGATATCATCAATTCCCGGCACATATGATTTCGTAATGTGTGGTTTAGGTAACGCAAGTGACTTTAACGGAGTTGACGTAGACGGTAAGGTTGCAGTCATCAGCCGTGGCGACATCAGCTTTATTGATAAGATCACGAACGCTTACAATGCCGGTGCTATAGCAGCTATTATCTATAATAACGCAGCCGGCGTTATCAACATGGATCTCTCATCCATTGGAAGTAACGTTGATATCCCCGCTGTATCTATAACAGCTGAGGCAGGTACATACTTTGAAGGTCAAACCCAGGTCACAATCGGTGCTGACACCTTCATCGACATGTCCACAGCAGGAGCAATCTCCTCGTTCTCAAGCCGTGGTACGACAGCAGATCTGCGCATCAAGCCCGAGCTCACGGCTCCCGGCGGTTCGATCAACTCTGCCATCGGTTTTGGCAACGACAACAGCTACGAAACATGGAGCGGCACATCAATGGCTGCACCGCACGTAGCAGGCGGTTTCGCAATCGTTAAGGCATATCTGCGCGAGCTGTATCCCAACGCATCCGCTACTGAGATTAAGGAACTTGCAGATGCTCTGTTGATGTCAACAGCAACACCTCTCAATGAGCTCGTTCGTTCACAGGGCGCAGGTCTCATGAACCTCACAAACGCTCTCGCAGCACCTGCTTATCTGTCCGTTGACGCAAACTACGGCTCCAGACCTAAGCTCGAGCTCGGTGAGAACGAGAATGGTACATTCAGCTTCGAGTTTGATATCACAGGACTCCCCAATGCTGATACAACCACATTCACGCTTGGCAACATCACTTACATCGATACTCCTTATGAGCTTGGAACAGTTAACGATCAGACGATCTACGCCACAAAGTACACTGCTCTGAACATCTCAACAGGTGTAAACGTAACATTCAACAGCAACACCGTAACCGTAGCAGCCGGTCAGACTGTTACAGTAACAGGTACAATCTCAGTCAACGATGATCTGTTGGCAGAGATAGGCCATGTATTCCCCAGCGGTTCATTCCTGGAGGGCTTCATCACATTGAACTACGGCGCAGGCTGGCTCAATATCCCATACCTCGGATTCATAGGCGACTGGGATGAGCCCGCAATGCTCGACCGTGGATTCTATTGGAACGATGCTTGCGGCGAAGCAAACCTCCAGACCAACGGTTCACTCAGTGCAAACGTTGTCGGTTACAAGAAGGGCAACTCAACCACAGGTCTCGGCCTTAACCTCTACGCCGATATGCCCGAAGGTTCGTACAACCCCGATCGTAATGCAATCTCCCCGAACGGCGACGGCGTATACGATGCAGTTAACAACCTCGAGTTTGGTCTCTTGAGAAATGCTCGTATGCTCACACTCGACCTGGACAACACAAATCTCTATACCTCGGACGAGTATGACTGGAGAAAGGATTACTACTATAGTAACGGTGGATACTACACCTCTTCATCACTCACCGTAAACATTACCGGTTCCGGCATGGCTGAAAACGAGACATCTTACCTCGTACTCAGCGCGTTCCTGGATCATGAAGGTTTCACTCTCGATGCAAACGAGAATGGCAAATGGATCATCCCGATCACACTCGATACAGTTGCTCCCGAAGTAGCAATAGTAGACGGTGCGATAGCAATGACAGACGCCAACTATCTTGCTTACTATGCTGTTTACTCCGACGAAGCGATGACATCACTCGTAACCGAGAGCGGCGTATTTGAAGATGAGCGTGGCTTAACAGAAACCTATGCACCCACTGCCGATGTTGTTTACGTTATGGTAGCCGACTACGCAGGCAATACCGCCAGCTATAAGGTTGACATTGCAAACAACACCGTAACACCCATCGAGGGAACAGGCCCCGTAACACCCGGCGATACCACAATCTGGTGGGAAGAGAGCTTTGAAGACCAGTCCACCTATTCTAACTGGCATATTGTCGACAACGACGGCGACGGAGATTACTGGAACATCTACAACGAGGCATCACAGGCAGCAGAAGGCTCACTCTGGGCAGGTTCCAAGTCTTGGGATCAGGCTCTCGGTGCCATTACACCCAACAACTGGCTCTTCAGCAATCCCGGTTTCGAAATGCCCGCAAATGCTAAGATCAGTTTCAAGGTAAATGACGTTGGCGGTCACGGCGAGCACTTCGAGTTCTTGATCGGACCGATGGATGCGATGGTCGGCACAACCGTATACCTCGATATGTTCGATACCATTTTGGCTGAAGACGTATCCGGCGGCAGCTATACCGAGTACACAGTTGACCTGTCCGAGTATGAAGGCCAGCAGATCTTCGTAGCATGGAGACACTGCGATTGCTCCGATGGTTTCTATCTTGCACTCGATGATATCAAGATCTTCACACCCGCAGGCGGCGACGAGCCCGATCCCACACCCTCACCCGATCCCGAACCCGGCGATGCAC
>SAMEA3663246__coassemble_28_pt1 | contig 125144 bp, 119 predicted proteins | sample SAMEA3663246__metabat2_low_PE_033 | metagenome-assembled genome bin SAMEA3663246 (sample SAMEA3663246) | pig gut metagenome | biome: pig gut; feature: pig-associated habitat; material: faeces | place: China | collected 2013
GTACGAAGTCGAGGTAGGAAGCGAGTACACCGTAGGATTCACGGCTAATGAAGGCTGTGGTCTCATAAGCGTACTGGTAAATGGCGTAGATATGATTGGTTACGTAATGGACAATGCGCTTACGCTTACAATTGATGAGGCTACTGAGATTGAAGCTATATTTGCTGAGAACCTGCCAAATACGGTAAACGTGACGATCTACCATAACGAGTGCGGTACAACGACACCCGCTGCCGGTACGTACATTGTTGAGTTTGAAACGCCGTTCACAATTACGATGACACCCGATGAGGGATATATGGTACAGAGCGTACTTGTGGACGGATTCGAAATGATTACAAGTGTAGTTGACGGTACAATCACACTCACGCCGGTAACAGATGTGATTGTTGAAGTCACATTTGTACAGATTCCGAAGACCGGCGTAGTTGCACTGACATCGTTTGCTATAGCTACAATGCTGAGCGGTGCGGCAATAGTCATCTTCAAAAAGAAAAAGTAATATAGTTCACTAACGGGAATCTCATCAGTGCGATTCTTGTCAGAGAGTAAATACTACTAAAAAAACAATGAAACAGCTTTCCGCTTGCGGGAAGCTGTTTTGTCGTATATACTGAATCGACAAACTGGAGTAGGAAAACAATGAATTATGGCGTGTAAAATGGCCACTATAAGGGGCTGTGCAAAGTACTATACGATAAACGAAAAACCTGTATTTACTAACAGTAATGTACATTTATGTTTTGTACAATGTGTAGTATAATCTTTAAAACAAAACTCTACAGGAGGCAACAAATGGAGTTCGTTAAACTTGGAAACACGGGCCTTAGTGTCTCGCGCCTTGGTTTTGGCGGTATACCGATTCAGAGAATTGATGCAGAGGGAACAAAGAAGCTTTTTGATGCCCTGATTGAATATAATATCAATTACATAGATACCGCGCGTGGATACACAGTGAGTGAAGAGTACATAGGCTATGCAATTCGTGGCAGGCGAGATAAGTTCGTGCTTGCCACAAAGAGTATGGCAAAGACATATGAGGCAATGGCGAAGGACATAGAAATCAGCCTGACTAATCTTGGAACAGACTACATAGATTTGTATCAGGTACATAATCCCAATGCTTCGCAGCTTGAAACGATATGTGCAGAGGGCGGAGCCCTTGGAGCGTTGCTTAAGGCTAAGGAAGATGGGAAAATAGGGCATATCGGAATCACAGCGCACGGACTCGATGTTTTCGAGGCGGCGCTTAAGCTCGACTGGGTTGAGACGATAATGTTCCCATATAATATCGTTGAGAATCAGGCGGAGAAGCTTATTGAGCAATGTACAGAATGTGGAAAGGCTTTTATTGCCATGAAGCCGTTAGCAGGCGGCGCTATCGAGAATGCCGAGATTGCTATGAGATACATTGCGGCTAATCTGAATGTTACGGTTGCGATACCAGGTATGGCGGATATAGAAGAGCTTACTTGTAATGTAAACGCATTTACTCGCAAAGAAGCATTGACCGAAGAAGAGAATGTGCAGATAGCACAGGTAAAGCAAACGCTTACCGGCAATTTCTGTAGGCGCTGCAATTATTGCGCGCCATGTACGGTTGGCATAAACATTCCCGGGGTATTCCTATTTGCAGGCTACCTAAAGAGGTACGGACTTGCCGAATGGGCAAAGGACCGCTATGCGGCTTTACCTGTAAAAGCACATGAATGTATAGGCTGTGGTTTGTGTGAGATACGCTGTCCGTACGGGCTTAACATACGTGATATGCTCAAGAATTGCGCGGAGGCCTTTGACAAATAATGATTGCCTACCAACATTGGGGTTTATTGACAATAAGTGTGTCAGATGCTATAATTCCACTGTTATAGCTCTCTTAGTGTGGGTATCTTTGTGTTGTTTTAAGACCAAATGCCATTGCGGCATTGAGCATGCAGTACCAAAGCGAGATAGGATAAACATAAACGAGAGCTGTTAAAAACCGGCTGAGGATACTATATCGGCCACATATTGTTTTTGATGGCAATTGTACCCGTAAGGATGTTGCATGCGCTTGTCTGTATGTTTATATTTATACATGAAGCCATGCAGGGGATGATTGCCGTTATTTTTGGCAATGTGACTTGACACAGAGCACTGAAGCCCTGCCGCGAGCATACTTTCAACAGATAGCAGGCAGTTGTATAGCAGGTGCACTGGATTTCGGCATAGCAAAACAGTAGTGTCGACAAAACCCAAAAGGGCGGCCAAGGAGAGACATGAGACTTAAGAAAACCGTAGATTATTTTAGAAAGTATAAGGATTTCTTCATACTAATGGTTGAGCGTGACATAAAGCTCAAGTACAGAAGAAGCTTTTTAGGCTATGTTTGGAGTATATTAAGTCCGTTACTCTCGATGGTTGTATTGACGGTTGTTTTTTCAAGCATGTTCGAGAGAAATATCGAGAATTTCCCGGTCTATTTGGTTATCGGTAACATTATGTTCTCGTATATACGTGAATCGAGTACGCTTGCAATGAATTCCATACTGAAAAACGCATCCCTTCTGAAAAAAGTGAGAGTGCCTAAATACATATTCACCCTTTCCACGGTGACAAGTACATTCATAACATTTATATTCTCTGTGGGAGCGTTGTTGATTGTTATGATAGCTACTAACACGAGATTTACGTTTTATTTCCCATTAATTGTAGTCCCGGTGTTGGAGTTGTATGTGTTTAGCGTTGGTCTTGGATTGCTTGTGGCACAGGCTACGGTATTCTTTAGGGACATAAAGAACATTTGGAATGTAGTAACACTTGCTTGGATGTATCTGACTCCGATTTTTTATCCGATAGAAGCTGTACCAAAATTCTTGCAAACATGGATTCCGCGCCTTAACCCGATGTATAGTTATATCACACAGACGAGAATGATCGTCGTACAGGGTGCTCTTCCGCCGATGAGTATGGTACTGCAAGGTGCAATCATGGCGGTAGTAATGCTGATAATAGGAGCTTCTTTGTTTAAGCATAACAGCAAGAGCTTCATACTTTATATCTGAGAGGTAACTGTTTTGAATAGCGAATATGCAATAGATGTACAGAATGCAACCGTGCGTTTCAATATGGCCTCAGAGAAGACTGATAACCTCAAGGAGTATTTTGTCAGGCTTATACAGGGCAAGCTTACTTTTGAAGAGTTCCTTGCTTTGAAGGACATCACATTGCAGGTAAAGCCGGGGGAGGCTTGGGGAATAATCGGCGATAACGGTGCGGGAAAGAGCACATTGCTCAAGCTTGTTTGCGGCGTTGTTGCTCCATATAAGGGGACAGCCAAATTAAATGGTACTGTAGCTCCTATGATAGAGCTATCGGCAGGCATGGACCTAAATCTTACAGCAAGGGAGAATATCTACCTTAATGGTACGATTATGGGCTTTAGCAAGAAGTTCATAGCGGAGAAGTTTGATGAAATAGTCGAGTTTGCGGAGTTGGGTAAGTTTCTCGACATACCTATAAAGAACTACTCGTCGGGTATGAGGGCAAGATTAGGATTTGCTGTAGCTACAATAGTACAGCCTGAGATTCTGATTGTGGATGAGATTCTTGCCGTAGGCGACGTTGCTTTCCAAAAGAAGTGCAAAGAAAGAATGCACGAGATGCTCAAAGGCGGAACTACGTTGCTTCTCGTGTCTCACACAATACGCGATATAACCGCATTGTGTACAAAGGCAATGTGGCTGAAAAACGGGTGCGTAGAGAAGGTTGGCGAGGTGTACGATGTAGTAAACAGCTACCTCGAGAGCAAGGGCGCACCTCTGATAGAAAGACCGAAAAAGAGCAGTTAGATTAAGCTTAATGCATTTAGAACAGTAACGATTGATCATAGCGGAATCCAAAAATACGTGCATCATGTGGGGTTCAAAGTTACGGATCGTGTTTTCTTTATGAACGAGCTATCTATGCAGATGCTTGGATAAGTGAAATGGACGTATATAGTTCCGGAAAATTGCACGGTTATAAGTGATTTATACTGAAAAGATTCGGGCAAATCAATCGAGGAAGCATTTTACATTGACAAAAACATAACAATAATAGACAAAAACGACAATATACATATTTATAACACAAATATTGACATTGTAAATGAAGTAGTATAACTTGGTATGCGAATATTAGAATCTCATGGGGATTGCTTATGAATTTATATTACCGCACCGTTGCGTTGGCACTTTTACTTGTTCTGGTCGTGTGCCAGGGTTGCGCCAGCGCGGATTTAAAAACCGAGAAGTATCAGAATGCATGTTTGGGCAGCGATGAGCTTGTGTTTGTGAGCGACAAGAAGGGCAGTTTGGTTGAAGCCGAGTGTGTTAACGGCTTCTATGTTCCAAAGAACAATAGCAATGTAAAAGTTGCAGAGCTGTCATTTTGGTTGGATGAAGATGATTGCGGCATATGGAACATAGCCATAGACGGCGATCCCTCTGAAATTATGGTATTGATGGTTGAGAAGACCATTTGCCACTGCGACTATGATAAGGCATGGGCAAATGCGTTTGCGTTTTGCAGTGCATCTACTATTATTGCAGAGAATGGGTTCAAGTCATGGCCGCTGGATAACATCGATGCCTATGAATTGAGAGTTTTCAAATATACAGTAGGTAATGAAGAGGAGCTCGCATTTCTGCCACTCTTCTGGTGAAATACAAGCACCTCATTTTAAGTGTTATCGCAACAATTCGAGTATATACTGATATATTGCATTTTTAAGCCCATGGATTAGCACTTTCCGGCTGACGGATATCAGACAACAGGAACTGCTCCCACAGATACCACTTGCCGTCTTTTGCCAATCTGAGTTTGATCGGCCTGGGACTATCTGCGCCGCCCGAGGGTATAAAGAGCTTGGCAAAGCCGTGTTCAGCGTAAGAGTGCGCGTTTTCAGAAACAACGATAGTAAACGGGGCTGAGGGCGAATAGTCGTTAGCCGGTGTTGCTCCACGGAAATATGAACGCGGAACATAGTCCTTGCCTTTAAAGCGGTCAGCTATAAACTGTTTGTCCATTACGGTCATCGGGCGCGGGCCGTACAAATAGTCAAGCATCTGCAGAGAAACATCGCGGTTTGCCGGATACACACACAAAGCTACAACAGTAAGCGCCGCCGTGTCAAAGGGTGTGGACATCTTGGCTTGGGGCAGGGCGCAAAAAGCTTCAAATGTTTCGGGAATGTCGTCAAACACAACTTCGGCGCTCTTGTTGCCCAAACCTGTTGATTTTAACGAATTAAGTGCTGCATTGGTATTGCTCTTCAGTCTGTCGAAGAAACTCATCTGTTATATCCTCACTTTCTGTGTTTTTTCAAAGTATGTATGTTTAGCATCCGAACAGGCTTATAATTCATCGTTTACGTCCAAGTGTCTATTGGACGGTGATTTGATGCTGTAAAGTAAAACCACTGGCTGGGCCGGTGGTTTTACTTTACAAAGAAGCCGCTGCTTGATGGAACAGCGGCTCTCCGTTTACATTACGCCTTGTTCTTTATAGCGCCTACGATATAAAGTACGGGCAGTACCAGTCCTAAGATAAGACTAAATACGGGGAAACTATTGCCACCAACAACGGTCAGGACGGAACCTGCAACACAGAGTACAGCAACAATTACGCCCCAAACCACGCATGTCCGAGCCTTTTCGGGCTTCTTGCAATTCTTAACGCCAACGATACCTGCGATGAGCTCAGCTACAGCGCTGACAAGTGAGATGACACCTGCTGCATAAAGCAGACCTGCATTTATTTCACTGCCTGCAACATACACGAGCGCGGCTATGCCAATGATGGCAACTATGGCAACTATCAGGCTGATAGCACCGCCGATTATCATCAAAATACCTGTCACCTTGAGAAACCCTGAACCTTTTGCTTCCATTTACATTTCCTCCTAAAAATAATAGTTATCACAATAACGCAAATGCGTATATTGACTGAATTGTCACACGGCGGCTGTTATGACACAGCGCACCGTGTCAATCGTGCAGTTCTTCAAAATTACGAAGCACTGCGTATTTGTAAGACTATTCGTTAATGCTTACGCTGGCGATGATGGCCTGTACATCAGCATCTTCAATAGCAACTTTACCGTCGCTGCTCTCAAGCATCATAAGGATCTGGATTTGAGAATCGCCAATCTGTGTCCAAAGCACAGCCACGGGATATTCCAGACTTAATGCTGTAAATCCGTTCCATGTGTATTTGTCAGTGGTTATGGGTTCGATATCCTGGGGATCAGTGTAGAATTCCCTCATGGGCTCTGATGTCTGAGTCTCATAGTAGGTGATCTGTAAATAGGGCTTAGAGAACGTATCCAACTCGGACTTTGCATCCTTGACAATTCGAACCTGGTTGGGATCGACTACGCCGTTCGAATCTGTGAAGTAATCCATAACGGGATAAGCTTCCCAGTTTTTCGGGACAAGAACGCTTATAATTCCGGTATCATAAGTTTCACCGGTAATCTCTGTATTGCCTTCTCCAACGCAGCCTACAACTACTGCGAGGCACATAACAACTGCCAACATCAATATAAGAAGCTTCTTCATTTTTTTCCTCCAGTTAGATTGTTTTCGAATGTATCGAAACGTATTTTCAATAACGCAAAAGCGAGTATTGACGGTTAGTTAATGGGCCTGCCACAGTATTCGCAACATCCACGTTCATCGGGGACTGTAGTAGCACTGCAAGTGGGGCATACTACAGGAGTCTTGGGAGCATTTGCCACTACAACCGAATCTCTTGTCTCCTGACGTATCTGCATCAAGATTTTTTTGATTTCGTTGCCCATATCAACATACTCCTTGTAGTCGGGATGATTACGAGGATTAAAGCTCGGACCCATCATCCTGCCGCCGCTGTAATCGGGCTCGATATGCACGGTGCTGTTATTCAAATTAAAGCGCATATCGTCGAAATAAGGATGATTTACGCGTATCGTCATACGGAAGTCGTAACTCCACGTGTAGCGGGGAGGATTATAGCTTACCTCTTTGCCGTCCGGGGTCTCGCGCTTTTCCTCGCTTCTATCCTCGTCTATGTCGAGGTCACAGCCCGTTACCTGAGAATAATCAAGTATATCCGGGTTTTCATCGCGCATGTTCTTGGTGCGAACTACTGCAAACTGGCGCTTATCCTCGTCGAGCACAATCAATACGCCTCGCCCGAATGTGCGAGTGATGTTAAAATTGTTAACCCTTTGCTGATTCTCTTCCCTGTAAGCCAGCTGTGCCTTGATTTCGTCTACCGTGCTGTGACGGCGATCGTCAAACCAATAGGACAGCTTTTTGGCACAGTCTTTGCATAAATTACCATCTTCCAATTTGCGATTTCCGAAAAGACCGATCTTTTCTCCGCAAACGCTGCAATACTTTTTGTCAAACAGTCCCATAAACACCTCCTAATGGTATATGTAGTCTTTGACGATGAGTGTCGAATTTCTTCAATCTCGCCAACTTGAAAAAAAGCGTCCCCCATGGTACAATGTACACATCCATGTATTCATGTCACTGAAACAGCGCAAAACAACGCCTGAGAACGTGCGCTACGTCAGGCGCGTGAATACTTGGTGAGACTATAAAGGAGAGCCTTTATACAATTCACTGTTTGTGGAAGGATCATTGAACCTCGGCATCCAGTGAATACCTCATGTAAGCAATATAGTGCGCTCACCCTTTTTTTTCACCACCCAAAATGCTGTTTTGGGTAGGTCGTTCAAAAAAAACTTCCTTGGCCGACAAAAACAGGTGGGAAAAGGGGTAGGAGATACCAAAAGGGGGAAACTAAGTTGAAGAGATTCTCATGCTTATTCATAGTTATCTTATTTGTGATATTTATTGTTGTTGGCTGCTCGCCTGACACTCTCCTCGATCCCAATGACCCTGTTATACTTACCATGTGGCATGTTTATGGTGAACAGGCCAATTCTCCCATGAATGAGCTTGTTGATGAATTCAACAGCACATTAGGTAGAGATAGGGGTATTATAATAAATGTAACTCATATATCTAATGCGTATCAAATCGGACAGCAGCTTAAAGCTGCCCAAAAAGGCATATTGGGTGCATCAAATATGCCGGACCTGTTTTTTTGTCACAACAATAACGCGCAAGAACTTGGAACGCAGAATCTAGTCGACTGGAACAACTATTTTTCGCAGGATGAATTAGCCCATTATGTCGATGACTTTTTAGAGGATGGCATTGTGGACGGAAAGCTTGTGGTATTTCCGGTGTCAAAATCCACGCAGCTTTTATTTATAAACGGAACACAATTCGAGCGTTTCTTGGCAGATACCGGATTTACCTACGATGACCTTGCCACTTGGGACGGGTTCTTTAGGGTTGCCGCGGCGTATTATGACTGGTCAGGTGGAAAATCCTTCTGTGCCATGGACTATCTTATGAGGGCAATAGAGCTATGTATGGAAGCCAAAGGACATAACGACTATATGACATCAGAAGGTTGGTATGATTTTGACGACGCCGTATTAAAGGGAACATGGATGGAGTTTGCGACTTCTCTAGTGCAGGGACATATCGTCATATCCGACTTGTATGCTAACACTCAAGTTATGACGGGAGAGACCGTTGCCGGTTTTGGCTCGTCCGCAGCTATACTCTATTATAACGATACCGTAACCTATTCAGACAATACGAGTGAACCGATGAATCTTGAAGTTGCGCCTATGCCGCAGAGCAATCTCGACAATGCTATCGCTACACAAGCAGGCGTAGGTCTTTGCGCTTATAAAACTACAGAGCAAAAGGGAGAGGCTGCTGCTGTTTTCGCCCGTTGGCTTACAGAAAGTGACAGGAATCTTCAATTTGTTACCGACACCGGATATATGCCAGTTACGGACGGTGCTTTCGACGAGATCGAATCCTATCCCTTTGAAGAAGCGTCCTATAAGACCCTTTACGTTACGCTGAAAAAGGTTCGGGATACATCTACATTGGTAGAAGAACCGATCTATGACGGCTACTACGATAAAATTGCTATGCTTTACGAGAAACTGCGCGTGCTGCAACACGATTTGGAAGAGCGCTGTCTTGCGGGAGAGTTGCCTGAGGTCTTAGCGGAAGAAACATGGTTGTTTTTCGAATCTATCTCATAACCGGGTAGTATGATATGAGCATTATACCGCATAATCATTCTGCAAAAACACTGAGAGCGAAGCTGTTCGTCAACATGTTGGTTTTGACCATCGTTCTTCTTTCGGTCATATTCACAGGAATAATCTTTATCGGCAACGTTGATTTTGCTCAGGAAGAGCTGCATGAGGCACTCGATCGGCAGATGAGGTTTTTTCGGCACGAGCTGATTCAGGACTTCGAAAACCTCGCCATTTTGAGTGTGCAGCTTTCAGAGAATATATCTGCGTTGATAGATGAACAGCTTTCGGACGGGGCGACCATTGACGAGTTTAGCAGTGAAGAGTTAACAGAGCTACAGGACGTGATGCTTGAACCGGTAAAGCAAAAGCTTCTGCAAGCAGACTGCTCAGGCGCTTTTGTGCTCCTGGATACTACCGTCAACCATGATATGGATAAGGCAGAACACTCTAGAAACGGCATATATCTTCAATGCAACGGTCCTTCTTTACCGTACGTTTCCTCGGTATTGCTTTACAGAGGCAATCCTCAGACAAGTAAGAATCACGGAATAATGCCTCACAGAAAGTGGCGTTTGGAGTTTGATACCTCGCTATTCCCAAATTATGACGAACTCACGGGTAAAGAGTATATTTCCTTGGAGGAGTCATTTCATTTTACCGATTTCTTTACATTGCCGGGTACTTCAGAGAAGGCGATACTTCTTACGATACCAATCTTAGGGGAAAACGGGACATTCTATGGACTTTGCGGTTTTGAATTAAGTCAAGGCTATTTCAAATCTGTCTATGTCCAACCGACAGAGCTTGATAGGCAGTTATGTGTTTTGGCTAGCGTTAATAATGGTGCCATAGAAATGGATAACAGTTTAAGCTGCGGTACCGACAGTGGTTTTTATCTTTACCCCGGTGACGCTGTTTCTTATAGGGAAAGCAAAAGTGGACTCTGTGTTTTCGAGGGTGAGCGTACATATATTGGGCTATTGGAGAGTATAAACATCACCGGACAAAGTGAAAACATGGCATTGGCGATTATGATACCGAAGGCGGATTATGACACACAGGTAAAGGAAAACACCCTGCATATAGCGGTTTTCATCGTGTTGCTGTTGTTCTTCGGTATTATCTGTTGCCTGTTTTTCAGCAAAAAATTCCTATCGCCCATTATTAAGGGCCTAAAGGAATTTAAAGAGAGCGGCACACCGCCTCATAAGACTAATGTCTCAGAGATTGACGACCTCTTTGATTTCATAGCCCAAAAGGACAGTGAATACGAGGAGCAGATTCGTATTCTTGTAGACGAGAAACAGGATCTTTTGACTGAGTATACAAGAGTCCAAACCAACTTAGAGCGCTTGGTAGACAAGAAGTCGGATGAGATAGACAGTGACAGCTTCAGGATGTTCTTGGCGAATCTGGACACACTCACCAATCGCGAGAGGGAGATTTTTGACCTATACCTTAGTGGCAAAAGGGCAAAGGAAATACACGAGATTCTTGGCATGAGCGAAAACACCGTCAAGTTCCATAATAAGAACATTTACAGCAAGCTTGGCATTTCCTCGCGAAAACAGCTTTTGCAGTATGCTACCCTCATGAGGGAGCAAGAGGAGAGAGATAAAGCCGACTGAGAAGTCGCGCTGTATTCTCATTCTGAGTTGCTATTATTAAAGTCCTCGGCTTATAGGGTGGTGCCCGTGAATAGTTAATCCTTCGTGTGTTGCGATCATACGGAGGATTATTCCTTGCATGACATTCAAACTTGCTGGCGGCGAATGGTTTGTCAAAACCGTTTGCGGACGGCACGTCCACAGGGGGTAGCCGCTTTAGCGGCGCAAGGGGGATATAGCCACCTTGAGGGAAGAAAGTGACGCAATATTCTCAGTTGAGTAGTTTTCTTATGATGACAGAGAATGAAATTTTGCACTCCTATGCTCTCTATAGAGAGTATAAAAGTGCGAAATTTGGAAACTAAAGGATTTTATATATCCCATTCTTACAAAAAATCATTATAATGTTTTTTTTACTATCTATCATTTCGTTTGAATTTACGAAAGCAATAAAATCCTTTTCTGAAACCCATTTGTATGATGTTGTTTCGCCTCCTTGAAGAGAAATAGATTATTTGTCGCAATCAGTGACAGATAAGAAATTATGGTAAATAGTGTCGTGTGAAGTATACCGGCCAATTTGCACAAAAACATCAGAAAGAATTCATGTCTCCTAAAAAGCTCTCTTCTGGCACACGGATACCTTGTTCTCCCTCTTTAATGCAGAACCTCCAGCCGTTGCTTCATAATAGCCTCCGTAGTTAGGTTTTCGTGCGTCCCTCTTTATAAGCAAATAATCACCGTAAATATGTCTGACAAGAATTGCGCTCACAAGATGGTACAATCCTTTGGGTAGTTCATCCCGAAACAAGTCTCGGTTTGCCAGATTTCCATCTGTTAAGTATCCATCCCAATTTTCCAAAGTATTTACCTCTCCAAATTCCTATTAATCTCGCTCTTCCACTGAATAAAGCATATCAGAACAATGTAAAAACTCTACCACTTGCACTAAGGAACCCCCGAGCATTTTCGTCCCAGCGTTCTCAGTATCAATCGTCAACTACCCACCACCTAAAGGTAGTGGGCTTGTAACTGCCCAGTCGTGCTAACGTCTTGCGTCTCCGACCTTTAAACCCCAATAGATATTGCTATCTAAAGTGGCGTTACATCACAGGGTGGTTGACGACAACACCATTTACGACGAGGATTTACTCTGCCGCAACTGTATTTTGCACTTGGCTATCGGTAAGATAGTTTATTCTAATACGATACAAATTCATTGCTCCAATGCGGTCATCATTGGGTTTGTAACCACAGTTTTTACAGGAAAACAAGTGTTTCTTCTTGTGCGGTTAGACTTTTCAGTGTGTCCGCAAACAAGACAGCATTGACTTGTATAACGAGGATCTACCTTAATAACAAGGGGATTTTGTTTTGCCTTGTAAATAAGCTTTTGTTCAAGGTCATGGAACGACCACGAAACAGACACATAGCGGTCTTCAGTGCGAACACGCTCTGTTGCACTGCGAATACCTGTTAAGTCCTCCAAGATAAAAAGTGTATGCTTCGGATTGTTTTTAACTACCTATGTGACATGAGATTCTATGAGCTATGCAGTGATATTGACAACTTGAGGATTGATTGTACTGCCGTCTATAAGGAATAGCATGTGTGTATTTTATATCAAAACATTGGTGCAGTATTATCTAAGTATATTGACTTGCAGGTGTGTTCAGTAATACAATCATATCAAGAAATTTTGATGTGAGGTAAGAGTTTGAAAACAGTACATCAGACAAACGCAAAGGTTTTCAAGGCTTTGTGCGATCCCAATCGTCTGGCCATACTGGCACTTCTACGTAGTGGCGAAAAGTGCGCCTGCGTGATTCTGGAAAAGTTGGATGTCAACCAATCGGGCCTTTCCTATCACATGAAGATTCTCTGTGAATCCGGCATTGTCACCAGTAGACAGGAGGGGAAATGGACGTGCTACCGTCTGAGCAAATCAGGCAGCGAATACGCCGTGAATCTCTTGCGTCAACTGACTACGCCGGATGTGGAATAGAAAGGGATGTTTTTTTTGCGAAGAATAACGTCATCTACTTGCGGATGGCGTATCTTTGGAAACTATACATCAAGATATTTCGATTTTACTGAAGGAGAGATTGTTTTATGGGTGTATGGGATTTCATACAAAACGAAGTTCTTGGCATGAAATGGCTCAACCGTTTGATCGGTGATTTCCTGACAGTCTGTGGGGTGGATATCGGTGGGAAAATCGGGGGGAGTATACAGTTTTTCCTATACGATATGATAAAGATCATGGTATTGCTAGGCATTCTGATTCTGGTAATTTCATTCATTCAGAGTTATTTTCCACCGGAGAGAACAAAGAAAATCTTGGGAAGGTTTCGTGGTGTCTGGGCAAACTGCATCGCTGCCCTTCTCGGCATGGTAACGCCATTTTGCTCCTGTTCCTCCATTCCGCTGTTTATCGGTTTTACTAGTGCAGGGTTGCCGCTGGGTGGGACATTCTCGTTTCTGATTTCTTCTCCGATGGTGGATTTGGGTAGCTTAGTCTTACTGATGAGTGTTTTCGGATGGAAGATCGCAGTACTTTATCTTCTTCTGGGCCTGGTGATTGCAGTTGTGGGAGGAACGCTGATTGATAAAATTGGACTGAATGATCAGGTTCATGAGTTCATTCGCAAAGCAAACTCCATTGACCTGCCGCAAGAGGAACTGACTTTCAAAGACCGGATTCAATATGCTTGGGAACAATTAGTTTCTACCGCTAAAAAGCTGTTCCCTTATATACTGATAGGTGTTGGAATTGGAGCGCTTATTCATAACTGGATTCCGGAAGACTACATAATTCAACTTCTTGGTAAGGGAAATCCTTTCGGTGTAGCTATAGCTACGGTTACCGGTGTACCGATGTATGCAGACATCTTTGGTACGATTCCAATCGCAGAAGCGTTACTAAATAAGGGCGCACAGCTTGGCGTGGTGTTGTCCTTTATGATGAGCGTAACGACCCTATCGTTGCCGTCTATAATCATGCTGAAAAAAGCAATCAAGCCAAAGCTGTTATGCATATTTGTAGTAATTTGTACTATCGGCATTATTATAGTCGGATACTTCTTCAATGCAATTCAAAACTTAATTATATAAGACGGAGGTATTTTTATGGGACTGTTTAGTATCGGAAGGAAAAAGAAAGAAGAAAAGGTTTCTGTGTGCTCCTGTGGATGCAGTTGTGGTGAAGTCAAAGAGAGTACAGTTACAAACGAGTGTTGTGGTCAGCAGGTGGAGAAGGTTTGCTGCATTAAGGTGCTGGGGGCCGGTTGTAAATCCTGCCATGAGCAGTATGAAAACGCAAAGACTGCAGTTGCTTGTATGGGCTTGAATGTTGAAGTCGAGTACATCACTAACATGGAAAAAGTCATGGAGTATGGGGTGATGCGGATGCCTGCGATTGTGGTTAATGAGAAGGTTGTAGCAATGGGGAGAGTTCTGAAAGTATCAGAAGTAGAAGCTTTGCTTCGCAGTTTTCAGAAATAATGTGGGTGTATGCAGACCCAAAGATAGCGCTTATCTGTGGCTACAATTCCCACCGGTGCCGGATTACATGTGCACCGGGGAAACACCTTGCTACTGATATGTTGAAAGCTATTTGCCGGAACGAAAGCAAAAGCCTCATATTGAACGAGGCATTGCGTTGTAAACAATAGAAAACTTCGCACAGAAACAGACAAAGTGTAACAAGACGATTTCTGAAATCCCTACCTGTGGGTGTGGTCATTACAACGGGTTACATACGCAATGTCCGATATTACTTTGTAAGAAACGTGAGGATTGGGAGTTAGAGGAGCAGATCGGAAGTAAGGGATCCTGGTTTTTTATAGTGTCATTAATGAATTTAGCGGCGAATTATGAGTTTGAATCATAAATGCACGCCGTTGACTGGAAACGGCAAACTACTCTATAGGATTTCCGTTAAAGGTGAGGATGTGAATAACACAGCAGGCCATAAGTCGAACGTTCCAAAGTTGCCGCGGAAGCTGTTATTACTAAGCTGTATAGGAAGGCACTTGTAAACAAAGGTTTCCGCAACAAAAAAAGGACACCCACTTTGATACCCCATTGTACCGAAACTGGTGTCCCGTTATGGCGGAGAGAAAGGGATTCGAACCCTTGGTGACGTTTCCGCCACACACGATTTCCAGTCGTGCGCCTTAGACCAGCTCAGCCATCTCTCCATACATCGCGCACCTTGATATCATAACCTAAAACAGGTTCTTTTGCAATACTTTTTTTGTAAAATGGGAAAAGCAGAAAATATATTGGCTATGCTATATAGGAATTGAAAAGACGCTTCTAAATGTGTTATAATGACCCTTGTTTGGAGGGCTCATGGAGAAGAATAAAAGCAAATCCCAGTCACTGCAGAATAAATCGGAGTCAGGCATTACCTTTTTTCTCAAAAGGGTGATTGCCGGTATCGTAGTAGGCATTGGTGGCATCGTACCGGGAGTGAGCGGTGGAATACTCGCGGTATCGATGGGCATATACAAGCCTATGCTCGATGCGCTTGCAGGCATATTCAAGAGCTTTAAGCGAAGCTTTCTGTTCTTGTTGCCGCTCGGAATAGGCGGTGCGGTTGGACTTTTCTCAATGAGTCACCTCATAGAGTGGGCTTTAGTGAATTACCGGATACCTGTGATGTGCCTTTTCTTTGGGCTTGTTGCAGGCGGCATTCCGTCGTTGGTTAAAGAAGCAAACTCTAAGGGTGGGTTCAAACCTTCCTATATAATAGCAACCGTTTTGGGAGCTTTGTGTATACTTGCGCTTACGTTCTTTGAAAAGGGATTTGCTGCAACCGGAACTATCATGGAGCTTAATTTTTTGAGCGCAATGCTTTGTGGCGGAATACTTGCGATAGGAACAATAATACCGGGAATAAGCACCTCGTTTGTATTGATGTTCTTAGGCTTGTATGAGCCATTGATTTCAAGCGTTAACACTGTAACGAGCTTTAGTTTGTTATACAGTGCCATAGGCGGCCAAACCGCATTGTGGGGCACATGGTTTGATGCTTTGCTGATACTCTTGGGTGTTGCGATAGGACTCTTGATCGTCGGCGGATTGCTTGTTTTGTTGGTAAAGAAACTCATCGAGAAGTATCACGGGTATTCCTATTATGCAGTACTGGGATTCCTTGTGATGTCAATGTGCTTGATATTCCCGAGTGGCTTCGTGCCAGGACTATTGCTGGTTGTCGGATTCGTACTGGCATTGTCTATCGACAGATATATGTCGAGTAAGTCAAATGAATAGCTACTTTGTTCGTTCTGCTATGGTGTTGGGAGAAGGTGCTGAAGAATTGCTGAATTCAAAAAGCGTCGCTGTATTTGGTTTGGGCGGAGTAGGCGGCATGTGCTGTGAAGCCCTTGCGAGAAGCGGTATTGGCAGACTTCTGATAATAGATGGTGATACCGTGGTAGAGAGCAACCTAAACAGGCAGATAATTGCGACCAAGCAAACGGTTGGCAGAAACAAGACAGACGCAATGGCGGGACGTATTGAGTCTATCAGCGACTGTACGGTACGTAAATGCAATATGTTTGTGATGCCGGATGATGTCGAAGCTGTTTTGCCGAGCGACATCGACTATATCGTGGATGCGATTGATACGGTATCTACAAAGCTTGCGTTGATTAAGTATGCATACGAAAAACACATACCGATGATCAGCTGCATGGGGATGGGCAACCGGCTTGACCCCACAAAGATAGAAATAAGGGATATTTACAACACAAGCGTATGTCCTTTAGCCAGGACCATACGAATCGAGTTGAGAAAAGCAGGAATAGAATCACTCAACGTGGCGTTCTCCACAGAGATACCCGTTAAGCCGATACCGCTTGAACAAGCCGCAGGCAGGAGAAGCACGCCCGGAAGCACTTCTTTTGTGCCACCGGCGGCAGGTTTGGCGATGGCAAGCTTTGTTATACGAGATTTATGCTCTGGAGTTCAATCCAAAGGGCATGATTATAAATAGTTAAGGAGAAAATAAGTGGAAAAACTAGTAATTGCGCTGGGGGGAAACGCCCTGCAGGAAGCAGGTAAACCGGCAACAGCAGAATCACAGCTCGAGGTAGTGGAGAAGACTTCTGAGTTTATTGCTGACATAATCCAACAGGGATATAAAGTTGTTTTGGCACACGGCAACGGACCTCAGGTAGGTAGAATTGTTCTTCAGAATGAAGCGGCGTGCGACGTGACGCCCGCGATGCCATTTGACGTTTGCGGCGCGATGAGCCAGGGAATGATTGGTTATCATATGCAACAGGCTTTGTCGAAAGTGCTTAAAAAGAGGGGCAATGACAAAAAGGTCGCTACAGTTGTAACGCAGGTTGTTGTGAGTGCAGATGACCCCATGTTCAAGAATCCCACAAAGCCCATAGGCCCGTTCTATAGCGAGGAAGAGGCAAAGAAGATTGCAGAAGAACGTGGATTTGTCATGAAAGAGGACTCGGGACGCGGTTGGCGCAGAGTCGTAGCTTCACCGAAGCCCGTGGAAATCATTGAGATAGACGCTGTAAGATGTCTGTTGGATAACGGATTCATACCGATTTCCGTTGGTGGAGGCGGCATTCCTGTCGTCAGAGATGCGAACGGTGATATAGAGGGAACAGCTGCGGTTATCGACAAGGACCTTGCATCTGAAAAGCTCGCAGAAGAACTCAACGCAGACGTTCTCTTGATACTCACAGCCGTTGAGCAGGTATCGATAAACTTCAAGAAGCCCGGCGAGAAGAAGCTTGACAACATAACGGTCGCAGAGGCTGAGCAGTATATAGCAGAGGGCCATTTTGCGCCGGGTTCTATGCTCCCCAAAGTACAGGCTGCGATAATGTTTGCAAACAGCAAGCCCGGTAGGAGAGCAATCATCACATCACTCGATATGGCTGTTGAGGCGTTGCACTCAAGGGCAGGAACGACAATTACAAAATAAACAAAAGCAGGCGGTGGCAATGACCGCCTTTTTCATACAACACGAACTACTATTATGCCGCAGGCTTCTGAACGCCGTTTACATCGATTGTAGTATCTCCGTCGAGCAGTAATTCCTCGATAGTAACGAACTGATAACCCTGTTGCATAGCCGTCTCGATCAGTATAGGAAGATACTGCTCTATCTTGAAGCCGTTGTTATGGCACAGTATTATACAACCGTCATGCAGCTTGGGTAATACGGTGTCGAGTATGGTCTGAGAGCTTCGCTCGGGCTTCCAATCGATTGTATCGATGTCCCACTGAATAACCTCATATCCCATTGAGCGAACTGTTTTTATAACATTGTCGTTGTATTCACCATAAGGTGCGCGGAAATTTTTAGCACGCACGCCTATGACGGATTCGAGCAAATCATCAAACTTGGTGAGGTCATCCTTTATTTGTTCGGAACCCATCTTGTTCATATGAGGATGCGTCAGACTGTGGTTACCGATTTCATGACCTGCCGCGTGTATCGCCTTGACATTGTCGGGGTACTTCTCGACCCAGAAGCCACACAGAAAAAATGTAGCTTTGATGTTGTACTTACCGAGCTCCTGCAATATGAAAGGTGTCTTATCGTCCTCCCATGCGGCGTCTATTGTAAGGGCAATCTTCTTATCGTCCCTTGCAACGCTATATACAGGAAGCTCTTTATGCTTACCGGCCATCACCTCAAGCTTATACTGTTCAACATCGATCCAGCTATTGCCTTCCCTCTGCGGACTCCCATCTGTAAATGCCGCCACGAGAATAATCGCAAGGATTATACAGACAGTTATTATAGCCGATATGATAATCGTCTTCTTGGTTATAACAAAAATACGCACACGAATGCCTCCTTTAGCCCTTATGAATAATTTATATGCTTGACAAAGTCCCAATATCATCTTTATTGATTTTTCAATATATGTTAGAATCCTTAATGTGAAATGAGGTTTTTTTATGAGTAATGCCTTTCGCGGAATTGTAAAGAAGATCATATATCAAAGTCCGGATAAGACGTTCACCGTTTTCGATTTACAGTGCGATGACGGCTTTTCTACGATAGCTGTGGGTAATATCCCGCCGATAGTAGAGGGTGAGCACGTTGAGATTGAGGGCGAGTGGACGAAGCATAGAGACTATGGAATGCAAATCCGAGTGACAAGTGCGAAACAGTTGACTCCGTCGACCACAGGTGCAATCGTGGTTTACCTTTCAAGCGGCCTTATAAGAGGCGTAGGTGAGTCCACGGCGAGAAAACTGGTAGAGTTTTTTGGTGACAAAACGCTTGAGGTCATAGAAAAGGAACCTGAGAGGCTTATGGATGTCCCGGGTATAGGCCGAACAAGATACCGCACAATATACCAGTCCTACATGCAACACATAAGTACCAGAGACATATACATGGGACTTCAAGGGTTTGGCATGACAGTCCTTCAGGCGTCGAAGGCTTATAAGGCATACGGGGCTAACACGCTTAGATTGATAAAGGATAACCCATATCGCCTTATAGATGATATTGAGGGAATAGGTTTTAAAACTGCGGATAAGATTGCCGAGGCCGCAGGATATGAGCCCGATTCGGAGTTCAGATTGCGTGCCGGAGTGAAGTACACTCTCATGTGTGCGAGGCAAGAGGGGCACACATATTTGCCTATACAGGAACTTGTGGATAAGGCATGTCGGGTCATGGATGCCGAAATAGCGAAGGTAGAGAATATGGTTGCGCTGATGATAGCGGATGCGCAGGTAGTGTGCGTAAATCTCGGAAGCATCGACGCGGTGTTCTTGCCATATCTGTATGTGCAGGAAAGCAACTGTGCAAAGTCTATAATTGCTCTGGCAGGTAAACGTCAAGCAATAGCCGGGTTTGATGTAAAGACGGAGATAGAGAGGCTGCAAAAGATATTTCAAATAGAACTTGCGGATAAGCAGAGGGATGCCGTCATAGAGGCACTGACAACCGGAGTCATGGTAATAACCGGCGGTCCCGGTACAGGTAAGACGACTATACTGCGTTTTATAAAAGAGATACTGGACATGGTTGGGCTTGAGTACGAGTTATGCGCTCCTACTGGTAGGGCGGCAAAGCGAATGAGCGCCTCTACCGGGTGTGAAGCTCGAACGATACACAGAATGCTCGAATCAAACGGGAATGAGTTCGCAAGGAATGAGGAAAACCCCGTGGAAGCGGATATAGTCATTGTTGACGAGATGTCTATGGTCGACATATCTCTGATGAATGCCCTCATGAAGGCTTTGACACATAAGACGAGACTTATACTGGTCGGAGACGCAGATCAGCTTCCGCCTGTGGGAGCAGGAAATGTGCTGAAGGACATCGTGACGAGTGACATCGTACCCGTTATACGGCTCAACGAGATATACAGACAAAGCGACAGAAGCATGATTATAACAAATGCCCACGAGGTAAACGCCGGGCACAGTATAGAGCTCTCAATGGACGATCAAGAGTTCATGTTTGAAAGCGTGCCCGATGCAAATGACGTATTGAACAGACTTATAAATATGCTCACGACGGGTAAGGGGCTGCTTACGAGGGATACTGCATCAGATGTACAGGTGCTTGCACCTATGAAGAAGGGCATACTTGGCGTAAACAATATAAACGCACGTCTGCAAGCTGCATTGAATCCACCTGAGCCGATGAAGAAAGAGCGTGAATGCGGAGAAGTGGTATTTCGCGAGGGTGATAAGGTAATGCAGGTCAAGAACAACTATGGCCTTGAATGGACGATTACCAAGGGTGGAATAACAGTTACAACGGGACAGGGTATATATAATGGAGACCTGGGCACTATCAATCATATTGATTCTCTTGGGCAGTTTATTGAGGTACTGTTTGACGATGGAAAATGCACGAAATATGATTTCACGATTATTGACGAGTTGACTTTGGCGTACTGTATATCCATACATAAGAGTCAGGGCAGTGAGTTTCCAATTGTAATACTGCCGCTCATTAGCGGACCTCGCATGCTTATGACCAAAAACATTCTCTATACTGCCATTACACGCGCGCGCAATCAGGTGTATATACTTGGTAGCGAAGACTGTGTGAACAATATGATAAAGAATGAATTTATAATGAACAGATACAGTGCATTGGGTTACTTCCTGTCAGAGGCGGCATCATATGATATCTTTGCGGAATAACAGATTTGTCGAGCTGTTTTTGGATGCGTTGTATCCAAGGCATTGCACGTGTCCGACCTGCGGTAGAGAGGCCGCATTGGGCGAATATGGGGTATGTGACGATTGCAGGGACAGTATTGCTACGCCGGCAACTTTGGAGAATATAGAAGGAATAGAGGCTATAACCGCCGGGTTTATCTACAAGGATTGTATAAAGCAAAGCATTGTGGATTTTAAGTACAACGGGAAGCGATATCTGGCGGATTTTCTTGCGTCACAGATGCACATCGACGATACCTGGGCTATCGATGTAATAGTGCCGGTGCCTCTGCATAAAAGAAGAATTGTACAAAGGGGATTTAACCAGTCAGAATTGCTCGCAAGGCGATTGAGTAAACGCTACTCGATTGATTTAGACACGGGAATACTCAAGCGCATCGTCTATACAAAGCCTCAGGCAAGTCTGGGTGCACGTGAAAGAGGCCATAACTTAGATGGTGCCTTTGTCGCCAAAGACAGTTGTAAGGGAAAAAACATACTATTGGTAGATGACGTGTTCACTACGGGCGCAACATTGCGAAATTGCGCCATCGCTTTAAATGCGGCAGGTGCAAGCAAAACATATGCCGCTGTAATCGCGACAACTGTCATGAATACAACGGCACATATGTATCATTGATAAATAAACAAATCTCAGATATTGATGTAATCAGCGAAGCAGAAGCCCCAAAATCCATCTACCTTGACAAGCACCCAATCGTTCAGCTTGTAATACACTTTAACTGCCGTACCTTTGTTCAAAAGCTTTATAACCTGTGAGTTGCTGGTAGACGGGGCGGTACGCAGGTTTACGGAAGCAGACGTTTTGGTGTTCTTTACAGAGCAATTATTCCCGACCTGTGCAATCGAGATATCACCCGCATCGGTAATATTGAAGTAGGCCTTGTTCACATAACCTGCTGTCTCCTTGTAGGCTACATAGTACCAGTTACCAATTGTGCCAAGCACTTCTAGTTTTACTCCACCTGCCAACAATTCGATTACACTGCTACTGGTACTGGGCCCGACGCGAAGGTTTAGCCTGCCTGTGGTTACGCCTGCTGCAGGCTTTACCGATACAGAAGGTTGGGGAGAGGGGGCGTCCTCCGAATCCAATGTTCTGATATAAGCGGCATACAGATAGCCTCTTCTACCTGCATAAACAGCTTCGTACCAACCGTCGCGCAACGAATACAGTGTAACTTGCGTACCTGCGGGCAGAAGATCGATTTTCGGCGCAGACGTAGAGGGACCTGTGCGGAAGTTAACTCTTGCAGTCGTAACGCCTAATCCCATTGGTGTGTCAGGCGTATCATCTCCTCCGGTATCACCTGCTGATTCGGTAACGTTAACATAGCTACCGCTTAAGAAGCCCCGTGTACCGTCAGCAATCTCCGCCTCGTACCAACCGTTAGATTCCTTGGCATACAGAACGAGTTCAGTACCTTTTGCAAGCGTCTTGATTATGCTATAGCTTGTGGAAGGTCCCGTTCTGAAATTGACTCTGCCGGTAGTGACACCTCTTCCGATTGCTCCCTCGGGTAATGGTGCCGTGTATTCACCGGTTATCTGAATAAAATCATTGTGGACATAGCCCTTTTTGCCGTTAAACTCGACATAAGACCAATCTTCGGACGAGGAAAATACGATCAGCCCATTGCCCTTGTACAATACACCGATTATGTCCGAAGATGTCGACGGACCGGACCTGAAATTCACTCCATTTGCAGTGATTATCGCAGTATGCAATGCATTGTCGGGAGTTGGCGACGGAGTGGCGGTAGGTGTGGGTGTAGGCGTAGGTGTGGGGGTGACTGTAGGCTTCGGTGTAGGAGTGGGAACGGCAGCCTCATAAGAGACATACTGTGCCGAAACATAACCTACACGAGACGAACCGGGATCGAAAACATTGTACCAACCGTTGCTGAGACCGATAACATCCAAGACATCTCCCTTATTGAGAACTGTGATTATCGCAGATGATGTGGTTGGTCTTTCTCTTAGTTTCAGCGTGTTTGAAGCAACTGTCGCTGTTCCGATGAAAGTGTAATCATCCGGGTTATCTGTTATGGACGGGGTTGAGGTCGGTGTTGACGTAGGCGCAGATGTCTGTGTCGGTGTACCCGGGAATACCGGATTGGCAGGCATTGTTACACCGAGGTATCCAATCTCACAGCCAGGGAAATAGAACTCGAGTATATCGATATAAGAATGACCGGCAAGTGCTCTTTGCTTAGCGCCGTATTGGCTGAGTCCTACGCCGTGTCCCCAGCGCGCGTGGAACAGTTTATACCCACCGTCAACATCTTCTCCCCAGTACACTCTGAGTGAGCCATTGGTGAAAACACGGGAGTTCAACAAGTCGGATACGGGCATGTCAACGATAACCGTATACTCGGGGGCGGGTTCATCATCCTCTGACGCAACGCCAAGAACAACCATCTCTGCGGTCAGACGGGTCATGTTGTGTCGTGTATTGGCGTACCTGGGCGTATTCATCGAAATATCACTGATAGTTTTGATTGCGGTAAGCTCGGTATCCAATACAGCCGCTGCTTTATCAAGTAAAAGCGTATTAAGTTCTGCTTTTGCTGGTGCACCACCGTTAACCGGTACGGTCACAGTTTCCACAAGATTAGGAGCACCTTGGGTATCATAGGGGTCTAGTGCCAGCCCGAAACCGTTATTGCTTGAACTTGCACTCCAAGCATATGAAGGTAGGTTTGTCTCACCGCCATTGCTCGCCGCAAAATAAGTCCTAAGGATTGAACCTTTATACAGTACTATGTCGTTTATTGTCTCATCGACAGCTTGAATAACTCTTGTATCAGATGCTACATATCCACCGTATACCTGATCGGATGACGTATCACCGAGGTCGTAAGAGCCTCCCGAGGACATCCTGCAAATTGCATAGCCCTTAGCGGCTACTGCCTGCGCCTTAAGCGCTTCAAGAGGGAACGAGTTGCTCATCTCTCTGTTTACTACGCCGTAAAGGTATTGTGCTAACGGTACTGTGTTGACCAACATCAGATAACCGTTTGAAGTGCGAGTAAACTTAAAGTGCCCAAGATAATAACGTGAATTAAGCTTGAGATACCCCTTTGTTCTATCTAAATCACGGCGCATAATAGTAACTGACACACCCGTGTACATCGTGCCTAACGACGAGTGTGAAACTGAAACCTTACCGTCAGATGTGGTAGAAACAGTAAGAGTACCACCGGAAAACGCCACTGAATTCTCCTTTATGAAGTAATCTCCAGATACGCCCACAGACAAGGAAGTAGCATTATTTGTGGTTATCTTAACTCTGACTTCATCATAATCACCGGTTGCATTTGTTGGATAGTTAATGCCGATTGCAGCGAAAAGCATTACAACGGCTAGTAAAAAAGCCCCAAATTTCCGCATATTTCCTCCTTTACACGTTTTTTTAATTATAACACACGATTCAACAAAAAAACGCATTAAATCCAATTTTATAAAATGTTTACAATTTTTTTTACATTATTCGGAGGGGGGGAACGCGAAATGCCGATTTTATTGCGATAAGCCTATAAAAGAACCATGTATTTGAGTTGGGAACCGGTTTAATATCCACTGGATTATGCATGAATGGCAGTGTATGAGATGTAACGTGGTTTAGTATGTACTTGAATTCGGCACAATGGTGACCGTTAGCACGTTGTATGATTTATAGTAAATAGGCGTAACTACCCGCATTAAATAGCGAGTCTCGGAAGGAAAGTGATTGCTCGTCTGCACAAACATACCCGCCGATGAAAACGCATTCGACGGGTATGATTGGCCACGGAGGACAATCGTTATTCAGAGCGGTGCTTTCTCAGCACTCGAGCTGTTTGCCCATGAAGCACGCAGCTGTTTCACATGACTTCATTTCAGCTCTTCCCATGTTAACGCTTGCATCCTTGCTAAGCAGTACAACAGCCCCGATAGAGTCTCCGTTGGCGAGTATGGGCACGATTACCTGGGAGCTGTAATTCATTTCCTCGCGTTCATCTGCGGTGACCTTGATAGTCTTTTCGCCGTTTTGGAGCAACAGCTTCTCTCGGTTGTGCATAGCATTTTCTACTTCTCTGCTGAGCATCTTATCCGCATATTCCTTTTTTCCTGCTCCTGAAGCGGCTATTACAGTATCCTTATCGCAGATAATCGTCGTGTGACCGAGAGATGTATGAAGTGCATCCGCATATTCTCGTGCGAAGTCGCCTAGTTCACCAATCGGGGAATACTTCTTAAGTATGACCTCTCCATCTTTGTCGGTGAAAATCTCCAGCGGGTCGCCTTCTCTGATTCTCAGCGTGCGTCTTATCTCCTTAGGTATGACGACTCTTCCGAGTTCGTCTATGCGTCTGACAATTCCTGTAGCTTTCATGTGTTTAGTTCCTCCTTGGATTGCTTTCGTGGATAGTATTTGTAGCAGTGGTAAGAGTATTCAGATTATTTTGTTTTCCTTTCCGGATATATTGATAAAACGCCCTTGTTGTCTAATGTCACAAGCATCAGCTGCTTGATGTCTCCATAGCCTAGAGCGCGGATTGACGACAACACCCATTCCTCGCTTTTTCCGACATTTTCAAGTGTTTGCCGCATAATTTTTCCGTTTACGACAATGTTGTTAACGACTTTATCCTGCGCCGGGTTAATACTCATATCCTCCGGCGTGAGATATCTGCTCGTTGATTTTGGCAATATACTCAATGCACCATTGAATTCAAATATAATTGTCTGCACATCTGACATGTCAAAGTAACCTTGATTGCGTGCTAACGCTAATAGCTCGTGCACATCGACTCTTGCATTGTTCATGTTATCCACGAGAAACTTGCCCTCGTCGTAGAGAATCGAAGCCCTTCCGGTGAACAGCGTACGAAGTCGAAGACTTTTTTGCGACACTATTGCTATACATACGGTCACAAGGCCGTAAACGGTAAGTGCGATCATTGCGTTAATTATCTCATCGCCCTCGGCAAAACACATCTCCGATGCGATTGAACCTATTGTGATTCCCGATATGTAATCAAACAGACCCATCTGAGCAATCTGTCTGTTGCCGATAAGCTTGGCAAGAAAAAACAGAATGACGATTGACGCCAAAGCCTTTAGCAGTGTTTGAATATAAACCATACTCCTCCTCCTTTTTTGTAGTTTGCGCATATCCTGCATGAAGTATGATGTAATCTTTCCAAATAGTAGTGTTACGAGAATCGTTTGATGGTATACTAAACAAAATGCGGCTCGTTAACTGAGGTGGTTTATTCACGAGTTGCAGTCACAGTCATTATGATGTCCAAAAAAGCTGCTTGCTATGATGCGTTATTAATGCGCTATAGAAGTTGAACTTGGTATTGCAGAATGTGTTAAAATGGCAATAATATCGATGACAACGTTTGCAAGCTTTTTGCATCGGATTGTCAGATGATAAGTAAAAAGGATGATGGGAAGAGTATGAGCAAGGGGAATATTGTGCTGGGAATGTCCGGTGGGGTAGATTCATCCGTGGCGGCACTTGTGTTAAAGTCGCAGGGCTATAACGTTACGGGTGTATTTATGAAGAACTGGGATGAACCCGATGAGAATGGTGTGTGCACGGCGACTGCAGACTATGACGATGTCAGAAGTGTTGCAGGGTTTCTTGATATTCCTTACTATACCGTCAATTTTATGCGACAGTATCACGACCGCGTTTTCAGTTACTTTCTCGATGAATACAAAAAGGGTAGGACGCCTAATCCCGATGTGCTGTGCAACTGTGAGATAAAGTTTAAAGCATTCCTTGACTTTGCAATGCTCCAAGAGGACTGTGATGGAATTGCAACGGGGCATTACGCAAGACTGGACAAATCAGGCTCTGATGTCAAGTTGATTAGAGCACGAGACCTATCAAAAGACCAAACTTACTTCCTTGCGGGTCTACATCAAGAGCAGCTCGCAAAAGTCATGTTTCCGATAGGCGACCTGATTAAGACTGATCTGCGTGAGATGGCGTTTAAGGCGGGGCTTTCCACCGCAAAGAAAAAAGACTCTACAGGCATATGCTTTATTGGTGAAAGAAACTTCAAGCGCTTCCTGATGCAGTATATTCCGGCTCAGGAGGGGGATATAGTGAACCTCGATGGTAAAGTGATAGGTCGACATGACGGGCTCATGTACTATACCCTTGGACAGAGGCGAGGTTTAGGTATAGGCGGCATGGCTAAAGGAAATGGCGAAAGCTGGTTTGTCATTGCCAAAGATTTGGAGAAAAACCGTCTTATTGTACAGCAGGGAGAGCAGGAGGAACTATACTCGACTGCGTTGTATACTTACGATATGAATTTTATTGCCGGAAAAGCACCGTCGGAGAGCTTTGACTGTACCGCAAAATTCAGATACAGACAGCCAGATCAGAAGGTCCACGTTGCAAAAGCTGATGACGGGTGGAAGGTATCGTTTGGGATCCCGCAAAGGGCAGTAACTCCGGGACAGTGGGTTGTTCTGTATGACGGTGAGGTATGCCTCGGGGGAGCGCCCATTGAAAGAGCAGTGCCGCTTAAGCAAATAGAACTGCCGGATTAAGCAATCCAAAAGATTGCAGAGCAACTTAAAGTTGATAACAGCCGTGACATCTGTGATTCTTTAGGTGAGGCGGCAAAATGCCGAGATTATTCGCCTCGTGGCTACACAGACAAGGCAGTGTATAAAGTGATAAACAAATTTAACTTTATATACAAAAAACTTGTTGACAATGGTTGTGCTTTTGATTATAATAGCACCTGCAGTTGTGCGGTCGTGGCGGAACAGGCAGACGCGTACGTTTGAGGGGCGTATGGGAGACCGTATGGGTTCAAGTCCCATCGACCGCACCAAACCGATATAATCCGAACCCTTTTCCGATTGGAGATGGCTTCGGATTTATTATTTTGTTTGATAGGTCTGAGAACACATTTTAGAAACGGCGTTATTAAGCACTCGCGTCTAAAGAGAAATGTTTTAGTTACAGGTAGTTGTGATGATGCTTGTTACGCAAGGCGTCTAGAACATAGTTGAGGATGGAAGAAGAACAGCAACAGATACATGACATCCCTTCAAGTGAAGGAGTTAGAACATTTTGAACAGTTTGGTTTTGCTGAGTGAATGTCAATATATAACGGCAGATGGTGACATTTCAAAGGAAAGGTTTTAGAAATAAAAACCGGAAAAATAAAAAGTGTTGACCTTACAGCAAACTGCAATGATATAATCGTTTCAGAAAGGAGGCACATGATATGACAATCAAGGAATTTGCCAGGCTTTGTGGCTGCAACCCTCAGACACTTCGTTATTACGATCATGTAGGTTTACTGAAACCGGTAAAGGTGGATCAATGGTCCGGATACCGTTTTTATGAGGAGGATCAAGCTTTCACTTTTGTGAAAATCAAAAATCTTCAAAAAGCAGGCTTTACCATAGAGGAAATTAAAGCACTCCTTGACCAGGATGATCATGTAATCTATATGGCCTTCGATGCAAAAATCACCGAGGCAGAAATAAGATTGCAAGAAATAAAACACATCCAGAAGTTATATCAGACCGAAATGAAACAGATTCAGGAAAAAATCCATGAGGTGAGGGAAAAAGTTTTGCAGTCAATGAGGCAGTACGACCCCTCAGATGAATTTGGTATAAGTGCTGCTCAGTATTCAGAGATCATTGAAAATGTAAACCTATTCTTTGAAAAACTGTCAGAACGCCTTCCAAAAGAAGTCAGTTATGATGAGTTCAGTGATGGGGATACGGCATATGAGGAAACTGAATACCTTGATCTGCTGAACAATCCGAACTACACAACCGTGTATGAAAAGCACGGATGGGCGCACGTCAAAGACTTTTTTGACAAATTCGGGGAATTGGAAGACGGCATAGAATATGCGCTTGTCTTCCGAGTAGACAGGAGGAAAGGCATTTACAACGAGGCATTTGGGAATACAATCCTCGGTATCTTTATGGCAAGGGATCCGGAAATGAAAAGATGCTTTACTTGCAGTACCGGAGATTCGCAGGATGGACAAAATCATTTTTGGCTTCTAAAACGAAAGTAATTGCCGTTGTACTGAGACGACTATAGACCATATGGGGCAGTTTATGCTTTGAATGAAAGGACTTCAATCGCAGATACTGCCCCGAGCAAAAGCAGAACAGGTGGAGACCGACCATAGATGATATCCGCAACTATTTCCTTAGTGCACTATCCGATCTTTTTCGTTTAGATTTTCGGGCACTGTCTTTGTTATTGCACGAATGAATACCTTAACTCGTACAAAGCTGCATAAAGCATATACTGCTGTACTGCATATATCGTTTACTAAACATAAGTTTTAAGCGGCCTCTGCGACGGGTAAAAGAAATCGCCGCGTCGTGCTGTCAACTTGTTTGTAACAATTAAATTAGGAAGAAACCCTATGGAAACATAATACCATGTCAAGACCGTTACGTAATAAAAAAATACAGTACAAAGGGTGCTAACATTGCAAACTTCGATATTTTGTGTATAATTATTCCATAAGTACTTGGCAGTGGGGGTTTGTTAGAAATGCAAAAACATAATGTGAAAAAAGTAAGAGTACTTGCTTTGGCTTTGACGATACTTTTGTCGTGTGCCTCGATACCTACGGCATCATTTGCCCTTAATGAGAATCAAAATATCGTTATTGACGGCAAGGGAATGATTGGCGATAAGACCCTTTCGCTTCCCCAAATTGCAGAGACAAGCGTATACTATGTGTATAACAGTCAGTGGCATCAGATAGAAAGCAACGGAGATGAAGCGATGTGCTCCGGCAAAAAGACACCTGGGGTAACCTATGTATATCGCTTGATGCTAGTGTTCAACGACCCCAATGCCTATCCCAACGACTGCAGAATCATTATTAAGAATGTCGATTGGCTGTCGAGCAAGTCCGAGCAGGGCGAGTGGGACGGTCAGCGTACAATAAGTTTTGAAGGGACCTATCATGCTCATAAGGGCAAGTACATAGGGCAAATAGATGCCACCTGCACCGAGAGCGGTGTCAAGGGCTATTGGCTCTGTGATTGTGGTTGCCGTTCTACGGATGAATTCGGCATGAATCCCATAAAGGACGAGAGTTGGTTTACTATTAATCCGAAAGGACATGATAACGAGTATGTGGCTATGATCGCTCCCGCATGTGAAGAGGACGGTGTAGCCGAACATTATCATTGCAACCGCTGTGGAAAGGACTTCGATGCCAACGACGAATCAGTTGAGATCACCGATATGGTGCTTCCTGCAACGGGCCACACTGACGCGAATGATGATGGCAAGTGCGATGATTGCAGCTTGGTGTTGTCGACTGCAGATCCAGCTATAGATCGTGAAACTACAACAAATCCGGATGGAGAAGTCAATTCCAACGTAGGCACGCCTACTCCGATCGTACCGCAGAATACAACGCAAGACAAAAATGGGATTATTTTCGGATGGATGATAGTTATCATTGCTGCGGCGTTTGTCACCGGTGCGTGCATTGCCGTAGCAGTGGTACTTATTGTGAAGAATAAAAGGAAGTAACATCGGCAGTACGTAAAAAGAAATTGAGTTAGCACACGCCTCTGCGGCGAAGAACTGTCGCAGAGGCGTTTTATATGCTTTAGATGAAGTCATAGTGAGACGTGACAGATTCTTTCAGCACTATGGTTTACAATACACACAAACCAAACGGCACAGTTTTTTGCATTAGGCAGGGATACTTACATTTTTCTGATGTGACTTATTTACTAAAAGAGCGAGATAAATCGGAAGCCGCAGGGGCAAGTTATGAAGTACAACCAAAAGATAATCCCTGGAAATGGCAGGAAGTTTATCTAAGAAATGGTGTAGCATCTAATGGAAATATCGTATTTGAGATTTTAAATACTACGTACGCCGAAACAGATTACTTGCTTTCTTACCCCAATGAGAACAGTTATAATCCGGAAGAAGAAGGACAGTTCTTAGAATAAAAAGCAGCGAGTATGAATGAATTTGAGATAATTGCTTTTGTTAACGGTAAAGTTGTTGGAACTGCCGGGGTTGAGGCTGCCGGAACTAAGCATAAAGTTGGCATCGAGCCGAATTTGGTATAAGTTTTTTACGAGAGTATTGGGGGATTGGAATAGGCAGTGCTTTGACGGAAGCATGTATAAAGTGTGCCAAGGAAGCAGGCTACATTCAGCTGGAATTAAATGTGGTGGCGGATAACACAAGATTGATTTTTTATATAAAAGAATGGGATTCGTGAAGCATGGACGAAATCCCAAGGGATACAATTCTCGGACAAGTGGATATCAAGAAGTTATATATATGTTGCTGGAACTGTAAGCAGTGGTACTATTCGGCAAAGAATGTTCTAGCTACTTCGTTTTGCAAGGGGACATAGAATAATCCTCCGCATGGTTGTGTTCCTACGGAGGATTTGCTGTTTTAAGGACATAGCTACGTTTGCAGCTCTATTCTTTTAGTCCATATCCACGTCAAACGATTCGAGTTTATCCTTTAACAAATCGGGACGACTGTCGCCGTGCTTCGTAAGGAACATCGTGATAAACGACAAGCCTACGAACACCGCGCCGTACGGGAAGAGTATACCGTAGCCGATATGCTGTAACAGATAACCGGAAACGATAGGGGTGATTGTTTGGGCCGCCATTGAGAAAGTGTAATAGAGGCCCGTATACTTGCCGATATCTCCGCTTCTGCTTATCTCGACTACCATGGGGAAGCTGTTGACGTTTATCGCTGCCCATGCAAAACCAACAAGCAGGAAGAGTATGCAGAAGGGAATCATGAACCTGGAGGTAATGGCTTTGCCCAGCATGGTGAATACTTCAGCGTCGATTGCTTCGACATTTAGACCTTGAGCTGTTAGTTCGGGAACGACTTCGGCTTCAATGCGGATGCTCTCAGCCCCTACTGTGTTATTGACAGCTACTGACAGAAGCGCACCTGTAATGAAGCAAGCGGTTAGGATGGCTACGCCTATAAGTATCATTTTCTTTCTGCCGATTTTGCTTGAAATCATGCCGATGGGAATGTAGGATGCGATCGCACCGATGGTACCTACGAGCAGACACATGGAGGCATCACCGACCGCCATGTACCATTCTTGAGTAGCATATTTTGAGAAGGCCGTTGTAATTGCATTATATCCGAAGTACCAAAGAAATACAGATGCAAGAATCAGTATCAAACTTCTGCGGACGGCGGGAGACAGTTTCTTGTTTTTGCCTGTTGCGGAGGTTGATGCATGGATATCGTTATTGGCATCGGCATCTAACTTGTCGTTTATCATATTGGTCTCGGCTTTAAGCTTCTTTTCATTAATGGTAATGACAAGTATGATTACAGATATCAGCATTACAGATATAACGCTTATGAATACAGGCAGATAGTTTACCTTTTCACCTGCGGCTGTTTTAGTCAGAAGCTTTATCATTGAAAGTGCGAACGCTCCGCCTACAGCTCCCATGAGATTGATAACTGCATTTGCCTTTGAACGTAACGGCTTTGGAGTTACGTCAGGCATAAGTGCGACGGCTGGGGAGCGGTATACGCCCATGGATATGAGTACTAAGCCAAGAGCTATAAAGAAAAGCCAGAAACTCCTGCTCACGTCGGCAAGCGGAATCAATACACACATGACGACTGCAACTGCTGTTCCTCCGACTATGAAGGGTATCCTGCGTCCGACCTTGTCACTGAGGGCGCCGAAGAACGGCAGCATCACAAGCGCCAATATGTTATCGATGGCCATTATTATACCTGAGGGACCGTCCTTAATTTGGAACGTGTCACGCAGAATGAGCGGAATTACTGTGTCGTATATCTGCCAGAAAGCACAAATAGAGAAGAAGGCCAGACCGACCAAAAATGTGCGCTTGTAGTTAAGCTTCATTTGCAAATCCCCCTAATATTTTACTGTAATTATATATTGCATGGTGTTTTAAAGCAATCAGTATTATGCTATGAATCATATATATCGTATATATGCAAAAAAAGCTTTAAGTGGCGAAAATTCTGAATTATACTTGTAGTGTAGGATTATAAACTCGCCCGTCCGGGTGGAATATATGGAGGTGTACGGATTTGAAAAGACTCATGCTAGGTAATGAAGCTGTCGCAAGAGGCGCATATGAAGCAGGCGTTAAGGTTTCAAGCGCTTATCCCGGAACCCCGAGCACTGAGATAAACGAGAACATAGCGGGTTATGAGGATATCTACTGTGAATGGGCTCCTAACGAGAAGGTAGCTGTAGAGGTGGCACTTGGATCAGCGGTCGCAGGCGCAAGAAGTATGGCATGTATGAAGCATGTCGGACTGAATGTCGCAGCAGACCCTTATTATACAGCAGCATATACCGGTGTAAATGCCGGCCTTGTGGTCGTAGTGGCAGATGACCCGGGTATGCACTCGTCACAGAATGAGCAGGACACTAGAATGCATGCCAAGGCAGCACACACACCGTGTCTCGATCCTTCCAACAGTCAGGAGTGTAAGGACTTCATGAAGATTGCGCTCGAAATCAGCGAAAAGTACGATACTCCAGTTATCCTTCGACTGACGACGAGAATTGCGCATGCAAGAACGATAGTTGAGCTGGGAGAAAGGGAAGCGGTCGAGCTTAGACCGTATAAGAGAGATATCAAGAAATTCGTATCGATGCCCGGCAACATGAGGGGCAGACATATCTTTGTCGAGGACAGAGAGAATCGCTTGGCAGAAGAAGCTAACACAATGTCCATCAACCGCATCGAGTGGGTGGACAGGTCGGTTGGTGTAATAACATCCGGCGCCGCTTACAACTATGTAAGGGAAGCTATGCCGAATGCATCGGTTCTCAAGCTCGGCTTGGCATATCCGATGCCAAGAAAACTCATTGAGGAGTTCGCTGCAGGTGTTGACGAGCTGTATGTAATCGAAGACATGGAGCCCTTCTATGAGGAAACAATAAAGTCATGGGGAATCAAGTGCTCAGGTAAGGATAAGACTGGCGTACAGGGTGAGCTTTTTGCAGAGACGATTGCATCAAAGTTCATGGATAAACCCGAACCCGGCCCGATGGAGACACAGGGTATACCCGTAAGACCTCCGGTACTTTGTCCCGGTTGCCCACACAGGGGTCTGTATTACATCCTCGGCAAGCTTAAGCTTACGGTCTGTTCGGATATAGGCTGCTATACTCTCGGTGCTCTGCCGCCACTTTCCGGCGTAGACACTTGCGTATGCATGGGCGCATCGATAGGCATGGCTCACGGTATGGAAAAGGCCAGAGGCAAAGAACAAGCCAAGAACACAGTTGCAGTGCTTGGTGACAGTACGTTCTGTCACAGCGGAATTACCGGACTGCTCAACATGATGTACAATAGGTCGGTCGGAACCGTTATCATAGCGGATAACTCGATTACAGGCATGACAGGTCATCAGCATAACCCGTCAACAGGCTTTGACATTCACGGCAATGTAGCTCCTCAGCTTAACCTCGAGAAACTTTGTGAAGCAATGGGAATCGAGCATGTTGTAGTGGTTGACCCTTACGACGTCAAGAAGCTTGAAGCAGTATTGAGAGAAGAAACCTCAAGAGACGAGTTGTCTGTCATCATATCGAGACGTCCTTGTGCGTTGATAGTAAAACAGCCAAACATTCCGTTTGTCTGTGATAAGGATAAGTGCAAGAAGTGCGGAATGTGCATGAAGATAGGTTGCCCCGCCATCAGAAAGACTGCCGATGGTGTGGAGGTCGATCCTACACAGTGCGTTGGCTGCGGACTTTGTTCGACAATTTGCCCGTTTGGCGCATTGAATGCGAAGGGGGAATAAGAATATGACAAATATCGTAATTGTTGGTGTCGGCGGACAGGGAACACTGTTGGCAAGCAAGATACTTGGATACATCGGACTTGAAAACGGATATGACGTAAGGGTCAGCGAGGTTCATGGCATGAGCCAGCGCGGCGGAAGCGTTGTAACCTATGTGCGTATATCGAATGACAAGCCCTTGTATTCTACGATAGTTGAGCAGAAGCAGGCGGATGTTGTCCTCGCTTTCGAGAGTTTGGAAGCGCTCAGAGCGTTGCCTTATCTCAAGGATGATGGTACAATGATTGTAAACACACAGGAGCTACTTCCCATGCCGGTTATCATCGGTAATGCGGAGTATCCTGCCGATTGCTTGGATCGTGTAAACGAACACGGAAAGGTCATACAGCTTGACGCAACAAAGATAGCTCAGGAATGCGGAACATATCGTGCGGCTAACGTCGTTTTGATAGGCGTTCTGGCTAAGAAGCTTCCTTTTAGCTATGATCAATGGATGAAAGCTATAGAAGCAAACGTAAAGCCCAAGTTCATTGATATAAACAAAGAAGCTTTCAGGCGCGGCTACGAGCTGTAAATCGTATCTTATATTCGGCCATGCTCGGGAAACCAAGCATGGTCGTTTTAAACGGAGGGGAAATATGTATAGTTTTGATCAAAATGTAAGTAGGCTCAACACCGGCGCCGCAAAGTGGGACAATGCACATGAGAGCATCAAAGAAAACGGATACATACCTCTGTCCATAGCGGATATGGAGTTTCAGACAGCTCCAGCGATTATTGATGCATTGCGCAAGGCTGTAGACCACGGCATATTTGGCTATACTTACGCTGATGACGAATACTTCACAGCTCTAAAGCAATTCATTAAAAGGCATCACGATTGGGATGTAAATCGGGAATGGCTCGTTACAACTCAGGGTGTTGTACAAGCTCTGAGACTGTGCGTGGAAGCGTTTACGGATAAAGGAGACTCCATAATTATTCAACCTCCCGTTTATCCGCCATTTAAGAATGTTATTTTAAGTTCAGGCAGGCAGGTCGTAGAGAATCCGCTTATATGCGATGAAGACGGCCACTATACAATGGACTTTGTCGACTTAGAGAAAAAATGCGCCATGCTGAATGTCCGTATGATGTTCTTGTGCAATCCTCACAATCCAGTTGGAAGGGTGTGGACAGAAGACGAACTGGGAAGATTGGCACGCATTGCCAAAACAGCCAATGTATTGGTAGTCTCAGACGAAATACATGGCGAGTTGATTCTGCCTGGCAATAAGCACACAACATATGGGCTTATTAAAGACGCCGGAGATGAGTATGTAGTATGCACCGCTATGAGTAAGACGTTTAATCTTGCCGGCATGATGTGTTCAAACATATTTATTCCCGACAAAAAGCTTAACGTCAGGTTTAGGAAGGTTGCATCAGTGCAGAGCAGCTTCGGCATACCGGCATTGTCAAGGGCAGCTGCCATCGCCGCATTTACAGACTGTGATGAGTGGCTCGAGGAGCTTGTAAAGTACATAGACGGCAATTTTGAGTTTATGTATGACTTCATAAAGACAAGACTGCCCAAGATTAAATGCACTAAGACCGAAGGCACATATCTGGCATGGTTGGATGTGAGAGCACTTGGCTTAAGCAATGAGGATCTTGAAAAGATGAATATAGAGAAGGCGGGTCTTGAACTCGACGAGGGCTATATTTTCGGAACAAACGGAAGCGGCTTTGAGAGAATCAATCTGGCTCTGCCCCGCAAGGAGCTTGAACGCGCTCTGCTCAGATGGGAGAGGGCAATTAGAGACTAATTGATATGACTGTCAAGACTTTTGCTTGACAGTTGCAATCGTCTATGAGACAGCGCAGCTATATGCTATAATAAACAAAAACTCGGAGGTATGGAAATGAGACCTGAAATCAATGAAAGCAAGCTCGTGATGCAGAGCGTTATGGGAGAAATACATCATCCGGCAATGAGAACGCCGCCATATAGGCTTGAGGACAATGGTATGCCTCATGTACTTCCGGGTACGGGAGCTATTACATATAACGTTAAACTCGGCGACTCGGTCTATGGCTTTGCAGCGGACCATGTTGAACCAGGCGTATCAATCAAGAACCCGGATGTGAATGAGAACACAGCTTTGAATGTACTCGCCTGCATAGGAAACACCGCATATGTTGTGAGCGGAGACGCAAAGGGAGACAAGGGGTTCGTAACTGGAACCCATGGTGGCATAGAGCATGTTCTGGTGTACTTTGCGCAAGAAACTCTTGAGAAAATGTGCATCAAGGACAGAATTCAAATCAGAGCTCAGGGCCAGGGCATGGTCATAAAGGGATTTGAAAACACGATTAAGGTGATGAACTTGGATCCAAAACTGTACAATGCCATGGACATAGACGAGAAAGACGGAAAGCTGTATGTGCACGTTGCAGGTAAGGTTCCTGCTTATTTGATGGGATCGGGCATAGGCTCTGCAAGCGCATATAGCGGTGACTACGACATAATGACTGGCGACTGGGAAGAGATAAAGAATTGCGGTCTCGACGACCTTAAGTTCGGCGATATTGTAATGCTTGAAAACTGCGATACGAGCTATGGACGCGGATACCTTTCGGGTGCGGTAACCATAGGTGTCGTTGTACATAGCGATTGCATATTGACCGGACACGGCCCCGGAGTAACCACGCTGTTTACTGCCCAGACTCCGGTAATCGAAGGCATATTAGACAAGAACGCCAATATAGCCAACTACCTTATTGAGGGATAAGATGAATCTGTCATCGCTTAATAAAGAACAGCGCGCGGCTGTCGAGTGTCTCGACGGCCCGCTTCTTGTACTGGCGGGTGCAGGGTCAGGAAAGACGCGTGTAGTAACATATCGAATAGCGAACCTTATCGAGCATGGAGTGAATGCTTGGAATATTCTTGCGCTCACGTTTACAAATAAAGCGGCAAAAGAAATGAAGGAAAGAACGGCTCAGCTCGTTGGAGAAAAGAACGCCGAGGATATGTGGGTAACTACATTCCACGCCGCTTGTGCGCGCATACTCAGAATGCATATTGAGGAGCTGAGAGACGGACATACAAGAAGATTTATCATTTATGACGACAGCGACCAGATGAGCGTATTGGATACTATCTTGAAGCGTCATGGAGTTGACGAGAAGACTCTTCCCAAGCGTGCAATAAAAGAAGGCATAAGTCGGGCAAAGAATGCTGGTATACCTCTTGATCGATACTTCAGTGAGGGATTATACGCAAATGCTTTGGAGTGCGATATCGCTCAAGAGTATCAAAAAGAGCTGTTGGCGGCAAATGCGCTCGACTTCGATGATTTACTTTGTCTGACTGTAAGACTGTTTGAGGAGTGTCCTCACGTCTTGGAAAGATACAGAATGCGCTTCAGGTTCATACTGGTCGATGAGTACCAGGATACGAATCCGCCCCAGTTTAGAATCGTAAAAATGCTGTGCGATTCGCATCAGAACATTTGTGTGGTAGGCGATGATGACCAGAGCATATACGGATGGAGAGGTGCTGACGTCAGTAACATCCTCCGTTTTGAGTCTGACTTTAAGAATGTCAGAGTGATAAGGCTTGAGCAGAATTATAGGTCGACTGCTAACATACTTAATGCCGCAAACGCGGTTATTGCAAACAATACCAACAGAAAATCAAAAGTACTTTGGACTACTGATGCGGACGGGGAAAGGATTAAGCACGTAGTTGTTGACAACGAACGCGGTGAATCGAGTTATATCTGCAGACAGATACTTAGGGGTATCAATGCAGGCAAAAAATATAGCGACTATGCCATGCTTTACAGGACAAATGCGCAGAGCCGTGTACTCGAAAGTACGCTGATATCCTATGGAATACCATATAAGGTCTTCGGAGGTCATAGATTCTATGACCGCAAGGAGGTCAAGGATATTATGTGCTACCTCAGGCTGATTGCAAATGCCGGAGACGATGTATCGTTCAAACGTATTGTAAATCTGCCTACGAGGGGGATTGGAAACACTACGATTGCATCACTCACAAAACGCGCCGATGAGGCAGGAATGTCTTTATATGAGACCGCACTCACAGACGAAATGCTGGATAAGCGCGTGCGGGACAAGCTATATCCGTTCTTAAGCCTGATGGAAGGGTTTAAGAAAATGCGTTACGAAACGTCGTTGAAAGAGCTGGCGCAGAGCATAATTGTGACAATCAACTACAGAGAGCATTTGGAAAAAACGAGCAACGCCGATGCCCAGAGCAAATGGGAGAATATCATGGAGCTTTTGGGTAGCATTGAGGAAGCTGAAAACGGCTTATCGAAGGATGACGATCCGCTGTCTGCGTTCCTTGAGAATGTCGCATTGATGAGTGACATCGACGCAATGAACGAGGAAGATAAGGGGTATGTTTCCCTTATGACACTGCATAATGCAAAGGGCCTTGAGTTTGATACGGTCTTTATACCGGGACTTGAGGACGACATTTTTCCGACATCGAGAGCAAAGAACGAGTTTTCCACCCTTGAGGAGGAGCGTAGACTTATGTATGTTGGGATAACCAGAGCCAGAAAGAAGCTGTATCTGATAAACGCACAGTCCAGAAGTCTGTACGGAAATACGTCGTTTATGCGCGAGTCGAGGTTTATAAGTGAGATACCCAATCAGCTTATGGACATAGAGGCAGGCTCATACGGTATAGATGTAAGCTCCACTGCAAGAAGTACCGATGGCTCGTACTCAATCGGAGCTGCAGGCTTTTCGTCATATACGGATTCATCGGTTACTTCTTATGGTTCAAATACATACCGTGGATTGGGCTATATTAAAGGAAGAGGGTCGCAGACATCTTCGGGCTATCAGTCAACGATAGGAAAAACAGCCAAGCCGCCCAAGCCTGTTGAGAAGAATCTGACTGTGGGGCAGAGGGTACGCCACGAGAAGTTTGGTGACGGAAGTGTAACGGCGGTATCGGGCAGCGGCAACGCTATGCTCGTTACAATAATGTTTGACTCGGGAGTCTCAAAGAAGCTGGCGGCTGCCTATGCGCCGCTCACTTCAATCGATTAGGAGTTAGTATGGACACACGAATGCAGGATATTGTAAAGCGCTTGAATGAGATGGCGAGGGCGTATTATGAGCTCGATGCGCCTATCGCCAGCGATTCTGAATATGACAAGCTTTACGATGAGCTCTGTGAGCTGGAAAGACAAACGGGCGTTACGCTCCCGGGCTCACCTACGCGGCGTGTAGGCGGAAAGCCCCTTGAGAGATTTGAACAGCATGAGCATATCGGGCGACTGTGGAGCCTAGATAAGATACGCTCAAAGAGCGAGCTAATAGATTGGATAAAGCGAACAAATAAGATTATAACTGAGTACAACGAGAGAACAGGCAGTAATCTGCCCGAGGTCTCGTATTACGTTGAATATAAATTCGACGGATTGACCATTAACCTGACCTATGATGAAGGTAAGCTCGTGTATGCGGCGACCAGAGGCAATGGTATCGTTGGAGAGGGGATAATCGAGCAAGTTAAGACGATAAATGATGTGCCGCTTACCATACCGTTTATGGGCAAGGTAGAGATACAGGGTGAGTGCTATATGCGCACGAGCGTGTTAAAGCACCTGAATGAATTGGGTGGCGAGCTGCTAAAAAACGAGCGCAATGCTGCCGCAGGAGCTCTAAGAAACCTCGATCCCAAGGTAACGGCAAGGAGAAAACTGTCGTGCTTCTGCTATAACATAGGCTACATAGATGGGGCGGATATCCGTTCCATGACAGAAATGATTGAGTTTCTTCGCGAGAATGGCTTGCCTGTGAGCGACTACAGAGTAAAATGCAACTCTGTGGACGAGATAATGGAGGCCATCTACGAGGTCGATAAGAACAGAAAGGACCTCGATTTTCTGATAGACGGAATGGTAGTCAAAATAGACGATTTTGCCACCAGGGAAGTTTTGGGATCTACCGAGAAGTTCCCACGGTGGGCAATAGCTTATAAATTTCAAGCGGAAGAGGTAACGACTATAGTTCGCAATGTCACATGGGAAGTCGGAAGAACAGGAAAACTGACCCCATTGGCTCACCTCGAACCGGTTGAATTGGCGGGAGCAACTATATCTAGAGCGACATTGAATAACTTTGATGACATACAGCGCAAAAAAGTGCGAATTGGTTCAAGGGTATTCATAAGAAGAAGCAATGAAGTTATTCCGGAGATACTTTATGCGATTGAGGAAGAAAGCGGCGATACCATCGAGATACTAAAGCCTGCCACATGTCCGAGTTGCGGAGCTCATGTCGAGCAAAGGGGCGCACATGTGTACTGCACAAATACGCTGACATGCTCACCGCAGATTGTGGGCAGACTTACGCATTTTGCCTCGCGCGACGCTATTGATATCGAAGGTTTCTCAGAGAAAACGGCAGAGCAGCTCGTAGATAAGTTTGGCATCACTACAATACCTCAACTCTATGAGCTAGAGTATGAACAAGTGTCGTCGCTCGATAAGTTCAAGGAGAAAAAGACGGCAAAGTTCTTGGCTGCCATTGAAAAGAGCAAGGACTGCAAGCTTTCGGCATTCCTGTTTGCAATAGGTATTCCGAATGTGGGCATAAAGACATCAAGAGTACTTGCAAAGCGCTTTCATACGCTCGAGAATGTGCGCAACGCCAAGTATGATGAGCTTAGGGAAATTAACGATGTAGGCGATATCGTTGCGCAGAGCATAGTCGACTTCTTTGCGGATAAAGAAATTGCTGAGGCAATCGACAGCCTGCTAAAATATGGCGTAAAACCCGAGCCAGAGCAAAGCACTACGCTGGAGAGTGTTATAAGCGGCAAGACGATTGTCGTCACAGGCTCTATGCAACGTATGGACAGAAAGCAGATAGAGGCTTTGATCGAAGAGCTTGGAGGAAAAGCCGTAGGAAGCGTAAGCAAAAAAACGGACTTGGTCGTTGCGGGCGAAGGCGCGGGAAGCAAGCTCAGCAAGGCCATAGAATTGGGAATACAGGTAATAGACGAAGAAGAATTCTTTAGGATGGTTGGAGATAGATGAGAGCAGGCAAACTGGATAACGATGTTTTAAACAAGCTTGTTTTGGACAAGCTCAAGCGTACGAGAGAGGAAGTAGTGTGCTCACCAAAAGTCGGCGTTGACTGTGCGGCAATTGATTTTGGAGGTGCGATTGCCGTGTTTTCGACAGACCCGATAACATCGGCTACGGCGAATCTCGGGGGGCTGACTGTACACGTCAGTTGTAACGATGCCGCGGCGGCAGGTGCGGAGCCTATAGGTTTGCTTATTACTATACTTGCTCCCACTTCTGCAACCGAGGAAGATATCGGTACTCTTGCAGACGAGCTTGCAAAAGCGGCCGAGGAAGCAAATGTAGATATTATCGGGGGACACACAGAGGTAACAAATGCCGTTACGAGGCTTGTGACTTCGGCAACGGTAATTGCAAGGTCGATAAACGATAAGCCGATATTACCGTCGGGTATGAAACCCGGAAACAGCATCGTTTTGACAAAGAGTGCAGGTATCGAAGGCGCATCGATAATTGCTCACGATTTAACCGACAGAGTACAGTCACTTTCCAAAGCGGAGATTGAGACGGCGAAAAGCTTCAGCGAACTCGTCAGCGTTGTAAAAGAAGGAGTTTATGCTGCAAAACACGGTGCGACTGCGATGCATGATGTTACCGAAGGCGGTGTGCTTGGGGCGATTTGGGAAATGGCAAGTGCATCTGATTGCGGAGTGCAGGTGAGTGTCTCTTTGATTCCGATTCATCCCGTTACGTCTAAGATATGCGATATTGTAGGTGTGAATCCGATGCGACTCATTTCGAGCGGATGTATGCTGATTGCTTGCGATAACGGTGAGGAGTTATGCAAGGGATTGGAAAGAATCGGAGTAGATGCGACGGTTATCGGTCATGCTACCGCCGATAAGAGAATAATGTGCGACGGAAATGAGATTGAACCGCCGCAGGCAGACGAGCTATACAGGCTTTTTGACTAAAAAAGGTAGATGTTTGCAAATCTTCCTTATAGTGATATAATACTACGGTAAATTTAGACGGAGGATACCTATGATTTCAAGCATGACAGGGTTCGGCAGAGCAATCGCCGAGCGTGAGGGAAGAAAGGTTACCATTGAGATCAAAAGTGTCAACCATAGATTCTTGGACTTGTCTTTCCGAATGCCCAAGGTTGTCGCTGTTGCTGAAGATGCGATGAGAGAATGCATAAGCAAGAGGCTTTCAAGAGGGCATGTTGACATATACGTCAGCTATTTAAATACGCGCAATGACACAAGGGCATTGAGCGTAGATGACTCGTTGCTCAATGCTTACATAGAAGCCGCAAACAAACTGTCAGAGACGTACGGAATCACAAACGACATCAGCGCTTCATCGGCGTTGAGACTTCCCGACGTAACTACGATAACTGAGGCAGAAGAGAACAGAGATGAAATAATATCTCTTGCGGTAGAGGCTTTGGATGCGGCGTTGACTCAGCTAATCGATACGCGAAAAAAAGAGGGCGCAAGACTTGAATCGGCATTCTCCGGATGCATCGATCAGATTGAAGAAATCGCATCGCGTATTGCAGAAAGAGAGCCGCTTGTTGTAAGTGAGTACTCAAACAGGCTTTCTGAGCGTATTAACGGATTGCTTGGCGATTGCAGCGTTGCTGTCGACGAGAGCAGACTTGCAATGGAAGTTGCGATATTTGCCGACAGGGCAAGCATAAACGAAGAATTAGTGAGAACTGCCAGTCATATAGAGAAACTCAGGAATATGTTGCTGCTTGAGAAGCCTATAGGGAGAGAATTCGATTTCTACATTCAGGAGCTCAACAGAGAGTTCAATACAATGGGTTCCAAGGCTAATGACGCTCAGATTACTGGCCATGTTGTATCAGGCAAGGCTGTAATAGAGAAGATGAGAGAGCAGATACAGAACATAGAGTGATGGGGGTACGAATGAACACAACGAGACAGGGACTGCTTATCGTTATATCAGGTCCTTCAGGGGTAGGCAAGGGAACAGTTACAAAAGAGTTCTTGAGCCGCAATACGAATGCCGAGCTATCGGTATCGGCGACAACAAGGGCACGGCGTCCTCAGGAAATAGAAGGCGTTAATTATTTCTTCAAGACTCAGGAGGAGTTTAAGAGAATGATTGACAACGACGAGTTTCTTGAGTATATGCAGGTGTTTGGCATGAACTTCTACGGTACACCGAGGGCGTTTGTAGAGGAAAAGCTTGCACAGGGACGCGACATCGTACTTGAAATCGATGTAAACGGCGCCATGAAGGTTAAAAAAGCATATCCCGAAGCGGTAACTATATTTATTGCCCCACCTACAATGAGTGACATTAAGTCACGACTCTATGGGCGTGGAACTGAGAATGAAAGCGCTATCGATAGAAGATATCGTGAAGCATTTGAGGAAATGCAGTATATTCGGAAGTATGATTATGTCGTTGTTAATGATATAATTGATAGAGCGGTCAAAGCGGTATGTAGTATCGCAGAAGCCGAGAAAAGCAAGGTATCCCGCAATAATGATTTGATTCAATACTATGATGAGGAGTTAAAGAGCAATGATTAATCAACCGCCAATAGACAAACTGGTTAATGAAGTCGGCTGTCGTTATTCGCTTGTTACTGTTGTGGCAAAGCGTGCAAGACAGCTTTTGGAAGCCCAGGCACTGCAGGGAAATGAAAAATCAGTAACCAAGGCAGTCAACGAACTTTACAGCCATAAATTACACATCGCGAATAATACGAGTGAGAATAGTGGCTCAATCTGAGTTTTACAGCGTAAGGCATGAACCTTGCGCTTTTTAGATGTACGCGAGCGTTATTGTTGACATAGAGAACGCAAATGTAGACAGAACATTTTGCTATAAAATACCCGACGGAATGAGCATAGAACCAGGACATCGCGTGCTCGTTCCTTTTGGTACGACGAACAGAAAAACCGAGGGTTTTGTAGTATCGGTTTCGGATGAGTGCCCTGATTCCTTGACTCAAGTTAAGACGATAATCAAGGCGCTTGAGCCGTATACGGTGATGCTTGAAGACCAACTAAAGCTTGCGGAGTGGATAACCGGCGTTTATAGGTGTCTCTATGTCGATGCATTAAGGTTGATGATACCTGCACAGCTTAGAGGCGGTCGCGTTAAAGAAAAAGTCATTCGTCAAATCTCCATTTCACCCGGATTGGAAATAAGCAAGGCAGAAGAGTTGCTCAAAAAGAAGGACGGGACATACAGATCTAAGACGCAGGGGCAAATTTTTGAGCTGTTGATTCGCCACGGAAAATCGATGTCCATACAGGAGCTTTCCGCTTGTGTGACCGGCGCGGCACCTGCAGTTAAAGCGCTTATTGACAAAGGCATACTGGTCGAAGAGGGGCAAGAGAAATTCAGATCGCCTTTTGATGAGGGAATTCGGGAATCCAAACAGCCCGAGCTCACCGAGCAACAGGTGAATGCGTATGAGAAGATTTGCGATGGCATAGACAATAGGTCGGGCACGTTCCTTCTCCATGGGGTTACCGGAAGTGGTAAGACAGAAGTCTATATGCGCTCTATAGCGTACGCAATTGAGCAGGATGGAACGGCAATCATGCTAGTCCCGGAGATTTCGCTCACTCCGCAGACGGTCAATAGATTTAGAAGCAGGTTCGGAGATAGAATTGCGGTACTTCACAGTAGGTTAAGTCCTGGAGAGCGTTTTGACGAATGGCGCAGAATAAGATTGGGCATGGTCAAGGTAGTTATAGGGGCAAGGAGCGCAGTTTTTGCACCATTGTCAAATATCAGACTAATAGTTATAGACGAGGAGCACGAGCCTTCATATCAATCAGAGAGTTTACCGAGGTATAACGCAATAGATATAGCGATTAGGCGATGCAAGCTTTCGGGTGCAGCCTTAGTACTTGGAAGCGCGACGCCGTCACTAACGGATTACCTCAAGGCAAGACGAAATATTTATTGTCTAATTGAGATGAACGACCGCATAAGCAATATACCCATGCCATTGGTAGAAGTAGTCGATATGAGGGAGGAATTCATGGCGGGCAATACCGGCGTATTCTCACACGCTTTAAAACAATCCCTTACTGAGTGTATCGACAGAGACGAGCAGGCGATTCTCTTTATAAACAGGAGAGGATACTCTACATTTGTGTCTTGCAGAGCCTGCGGATATGTGTTTGAATGCGATAGTTGCGACGTATCGATGACTTATCACAGCGTCGGTGATGTCCTGAAGTGCCATTATTGCGGAAGTACAAAAAAACTGCCGACAAAGTGCCCTCAATGCGGAGCACCATACATAAAGTATTTCGGCATAGGCACACAGCAAGTGGAGGAGCAACTAAAAGAATTGATTCCCGATTGTAGGATTCTGAGAATGGATATGGATACGACATCCACAAAGGGGTCTCATGCGAAGATACTGAGGCAATTCGAGGAAAAGCAGGCGCAGGTGCTTGTTGGGACGCAGATGATCGCAAAGGGATTGGATATACCTAATGTGACGCTTGTTGGCGTTGTAGCTGCGGACTCGATGTTGCACATACCCGATTTTAGGAGCTCTGAGAGAACTTTCCAGCTGCTAACTCAGGTGGCAGGACGTGCGGGAAGAAAAGAAAAGCAAGGCAAGGTAATCGTACAGACATTTACACCCGAAAACGAGGTCATACGGTTTGCATCAATGCATGACTTTAAGGGCTTCTATGAGTATGAGATTGCGCAGAGAAGAAGGTCACTGTTTCCTCCTTACTCTCTGTTTGTGCGCGTATTGTTTATGGGCGACTCCGAGGATGAGTTATTCATTGAGTCTGAGAGGTATGCAAAAGGCATAACGGAAGCTATAAATGGAACCCTCGATCGACAGAACGCGAATAAAGGAGAGTTGCTGATGGTAGATGCGGCACCTGCGCCGGTCAAGCGTAAACATAATCTGTACAGGTATCAGGTGTTGCTGAGATTTGCGCGCACAAAAAATCTCCCTACGATTATCAAGGCGATATACGCATATCACAAAGATAATAGGGGAGAGTTTGCAATGATGCCGGAGATTAACCCCAACGATATGTTTTAAGAAATAGTCGGGTCTCCTGTGATGAGCCAATAGGCTACATAGACGACCGCCACAAGCGCAATCAAGAGCAAGGCGTATAGACCTATTCTTTTTAGTGGGACATCTATCTTCTTTTTAGTCACATACACATTCCTATTGCCAAAGCGTACAGATGTTTCGGAGAATCGTGAAGGGCGTGCAATTTTGGGCGCGGGCGGTGTTGCTGCGACGGGTGGCACATATTTTGATATGCGCGGAATTGAGGAAACGCTGCGTGCCGAATCCACATCTGCACTTATAGAGCTGAATCTATTGAGATCGGCTGTTGCAGAAGTAGTTCGTTCGGGCGATATCTCGGTAATCGACGGAAAGCGTCCTAACCTTGCTGTCTGCATAGTACGCCTGGCAATCTGCTTCTTAGATGCATACCTTGAAAATCGTGGGGCATCCTCGATTAACTTTACTGCTGCAAGACCGCTTCTTTTAAATCTGTGCATTCTTGCGCCGCGATCGCGCACGACAACTCCGAACCTGGCTACAGGTCCGCTGTTAGATATCCTGTGCTTTCTTTTACCAACAAATTTAACGTCGGTTTGCTTTGCGTTAAGTCTCATATCATAATGGTATTATGGGTTTGTAGTGGGGTTTGTGGTTGGTCCTATGGCAGGTTTCGGCGTTGGTTTGGGTATATCATCGGCACTCTCAACGAAGTTCAGCGAGCCTCTGCCGAGGTCGAATCTATACTGTGGGGTGCATGAACCTAGCAGATAAATGTTTTCTCGCAATTCAAAAATGAATACGCCGACACCTTGGTCGCCACCTGATGCATTTATTGTTACAACGCCATCGACCTTGAGTTTACCTATTTCCGCACCGTGATAGATTCCGGCATTGGATACGGAAAGAGTCGCTCCATCATTCATATAAAGCACCTCTTCGGTATACAGTACGCTATACGATGAGCCGGATGCGGAGAGTCTTGCACCCACATCGATTGTTAAATCGGTCTTTTCTGCACAAATAGCATGAAGTGCGTTTTCACTTATCGCTTCAACGATGGACTTTTCGCCCAGAATTATTGAGTGGCCTACTATGCTGTAGCCGTTAGACGATATTATTTTTATATCGCTTTGAGGTAAGACAGTAACGCTACCTGCTGCTCTGATGCCGTTTGCAACGGTGTTTATGGAAAGCTTTTCACCGTATACGCTAATATCTCCAAGACCACCAATACAGTCGTGGCCGGAGATGAGATTGATGTCGATTAGCGAGATCGAGCATCCGTCGTCAAGTCTTACGAGACACTCCGCATCGCTTGTGATTGTGTGTCCGTTCCCGATGATTACGAGAGAATTCCTATCACCTTGCGAAATAGTAAGCATCTCATCTCCAAGGTTGATATTTGCACCGAGTTCACATTCTGCCTCTTCACCGCTCTCAAAGAAACGGAGAAGCTCATCTGCCGACATTATTAAGCCTGAGCCTATATTCTGCAATTCATCGAGATCATTCGGTTTTCCCGGTGAACATGCGGTAAGCATTAAGCTTACTATTAGTATTAAAATACACGCTATATTAAAACGCTTCATCTTTAGCTCCTATTACTGATTTCACCAATTATATCATAATCGACTAAACTATGCATCTACATAATATAATCAGACTGTACCCATATTACGCACATGATATGCCAAAAAAAACAAAAAAGGCCACCGTTCCCGGCAGCCTTCACAAATACGTCGATTATCTGATTGACGCTGCGCCCCTGTTGAGAGCCTCTCTGTTCAAGGGAATGAGGTGAGCTTTTCTTTCACCCAATGTTTCAAGTAGTGCATCGAGAACGGATTCAAAGCCTACGCACTTAGTCTTCTCAATATACGCACCGAGCATAACCATGTTGGCTACCTTGGGATTGCCGAGCTCGTCAGCTATTTCGTTGCAGGGTACATAGTAAACATCGATGTCTGTTCTCGTGGCCTTCTTAGCAATAATTGAGCTGTTGATAAACAGCTTGCCGCCGGGAAGTACAGCATCCTCGAACTTGTCGAGTGACGGCTCATTCATTGCAACTACAGCCGAAGCGCTTGTGACGATGGGGGAGGCTACGGGCTGGTCGGATACTACAACAGAACAGTTGGCAGTACCGCCACGCATTTCAGGACCGTAGGAGGGAAGCCAAGTTACCTCACGACCTTCAAACATACCTGCTTCAGCAAGAAGCTTACCAATCAGGAGAACACCCTGACCGCCGAAACCTGCAAAAACATTCTGCTCTAACATGGTAGTCAAACCTCCTTCTTAACGCCGAGAGGATAATAGGGGATCATGTTCTGCTCAAGCCACTCCATGGACTCAACAGCACTCATACCCCAGTTTGTGGGACAGTTGGAAAGCACTTCGATCAGTGAGAAGCCTTTGCGTTCAATCTGAGTTTCAAATGCCTTCTTTATGGCTTTCTTTGCCTTTATGATGTTTGCTGTGTTATTGACGGCAACTCTTTCGATATAGGCAGAGCCTTCAATTGTCGCAAGCATTTCCGCAATACGAATCGGGCTGCCGCAGTGATCCTTGTCACGGCCGTAGGGGGAGGTGGTTGTCTTCTGACCAACGAGTGTCGTAGGAGCCATCTGACCGCCTGTCATGCCATAAATAGCATTGTTGATAAATATGGTTGTAATCTTCTCGCCTCTGTGAGCAGCGTGAACGATTTCTGCAGCGCCTATAGATGCGAGGTCACCGTCACCCTGATAGGTGAATACCACATTGTTGGGATGAACACGTTTGATGCCCGTTGCAACGGCGGGAGCACGTCCGTGAGCCGCTTCCATAACATCGATGTTAAAATACTTGTACCCGAAAACCGCACAACCGACGGGTACAACGCCGATTGCCTTGTCTGCGACACCAAGCTCTTCAAGCACTTCAGCGACGAGACGGTGGACTATGCCGTGTCCGCAGCCGGGGCAGTAGTGCATAATTGTATCAGTAAGTACGGGTGTCTTTTTGAATACTGTTGTTGCCATGATTATGCCCTCCTAAGTACTTTGATTCTCTCAAGAATCTCATCTGCCGTGGGTACGAAGCTACCCGGTCTGCCAAGGAAGTGGACGGGCTTCTCTCCATTAACAGCAAGCTTGATATCCTCCAGCATCTGACCGGCGTTTACTTCAACGTCGAGAGCAAACTTCACACTTCCGCCGCAGATAGTATCGCGTACTTCATTAGTGGGGAACGGCCAGATTGTGATGGGGCGAACGAGACCCACTTTTATGCCTTCTTTAGCGGCCAAAGCGATAGCACTCTTGCATATACGTGCAATAGTACCATATGCGCAAAGTATAACCTCAGCACCCTCTGTGTTGTACAATTCGCAGCGAGTCTCGGTCTCTGTTATTATCTGGTATCTTCCCTGCAGACGATCGTTAAGCTCCTGAAGCTCTTCGTTCTCAATGTACAGTGAGTTGATGACTGCACGCGGACGGTTCTCGTTGGGATTATATCCCTTTGCTGCCCAAATCTTTTCGGGGATAGCGCGTGAGGACTGCTCGTTATGGAATTCAACAGGCTCCATCATCTGGCCGATAATACCGTCTGCCAGTATCATGACGGGAGTTCTGTACAAATCTGCGAGGTCAAATGCATCTTGCATAAGGTCGATGGCTTCTTGCACGGAGGAGGGGGCAAGTGCTATAACATGATAATCACCGTGACCGCCGCCCTTTGTGGTCTGGAAATAGTCGCCCTGTGATGCCTGAATCGATCCCAGTCCGGGACCGCCACGCATCATGTTGACTATAACACAGGGAAGCTCTGCGCCTGCCAAATAAGATATACCTTCCATCTTTAGGCTGATTCCCGGGCTTGAAGATGATGTCATAACTCTTGCGCCGGCACCGGCCGCACCGTAAACCATATTGATTGCAGCTACTTCACTTTCGGACTGAAGGAAGCAACCGCCTACTTTGGGGAGACGTGCTGACATATATTCAGGTATGTCGTTCTGAGGTGTAATCGGGTAACCGAAGAAGTAACGGCAACCTGCCTGAATAGCGGCTTCCGCGACTGCTTCGCAGCCTTTCATAAGTTTTTTTGCCATAGCTTTACTCCTTAACTTAGTTCTTAACGATTTCAATTACAGCATCGGGACATGTTCTGGCACAGGAAGCACAACCTATGCACTCCTCAATGTCAGTTATTTCAGCAGGACGGTATCCCTTAGAGTTGATCTTTGTCTTTGATAGTGCAACAATCTTTTTGGGACATGCCCTGGCACAAAGACCACAACCTTTGCAACGATCTTCGTTGATGGTAATTGTGAATTTTGCCATACTTTTTCCTCCCTTTTAAATGTGATGTATCAATAGATACTAATCAGTCAGTTAATTATACCACTGCTTGGCGGTCTATACATATAGTTAATGAAATATATATCACCATATATGCCCGATATAGTCTATATATCCATGGATATGCCGTCTCTTTTAAGGCAAAAGAAAAACTGCACCGTAACAGCGGCGCAGTCGGTTGGTTCTATATACCGAATTCTGTAAAGCTATCCCAATCCCTGTGCATATACCTTGTAATCTTGTATAGTTTACCGATATACTCGGTGTCGAGAGACTTCTTTGAAATAAGAGCTTCGAATTCATCGATTACCTCTCCGGTTGCAACAGTCATCACAACGGGTATGTGGGTTATCTTTGAGACCTCTATTATGACATCATAGCCTTCAAGGAGAGTTTCCGCAGTGGTTTCGTGGGAAAGATTGGTGTTATTTATGAGCCCCGTAATCGTGAGCCTGCTGGTTCTCTGTATGGCGTTGAGCAATTCCACATTTTCCTCAACAGAAGAGGATAGGGGACGCATACAGTTGATTACATAAAGGACTTCGAGAGACTCTAACTCGTCAAAGTTGCGGTTATACTGACCTAAAGCTACAGCGCCCGCTGGGTCACCGCCAACGTCAAATATAACCGTCTCATGGTCATCGATAAAAACGGAATAAATATCGGGCGGAATGGAGGTAGCCTCAACGCTTGTCATTGCGTAAATCGGGTAGTGAAGCTTAACGCCGTTTTCTTCAAGCATATCCTTCCGTTCTGCGGACCTGAAGTATGGATTCACTATATCCAAATCCACGAGAACAGTCTTTTTGTCTTCTTGTCTCGCATTCAAAGCGAAGTTAATCGAAATCTCCGATTTTCCGGAGCCGAAATTACCAATTAACACATAAGTTTTCTTCATAAGAATCTCCTGCAATCAATCTTTTGCATACCTGGATACTATTGATTCCGCGGCACGAAGCCCATCAACTGCCGCACTGACTATACCTCCTGCGTATCCTGCGCCTTCGCCCACAGGATATAAGTTATTAAAGCTTGTCGATATACTCAGTTCGTTTCGGTTAATTCTGAGTGGGGCGCTCGTCCTGGTTTCAACCGCCGTGAGCATAGCATCGTCTCTATCGAATCCATTAATCTGCTTGCCGAATGCATTCAGTCCGAACTTTAAAGGTTCGGATACAAACACAGGCAACGCTTCATTTAAGTTACATAGCCTTACTCCAGGTCTGTAGCTGGGTTTTATGTCTCCTACTGAGTTACGTTTTCGTGCATCGATAAACGACCCAGCAGTTTGACAGGGGGCAAAGTAACTTTTGCCGCCAAGTTCATATGCACGGCGTTCTAACTCCTGCTGGAAGCGCATACCATCGAGCACATCGTTGCCGTAATCCGACGGCGAAACCGAGACTACAAGTGCAGAATTCGAGTTTTCCGCATCTCTTGCGTGATAACTCATGCCATTGGTGACTACTTCTCCATGGTCTGAGGATGAAGCTATTACGGATCCTCCCGGACACATACAGAACGAATACACGCCTCGTGAACCACTTTGTGCCGCAACCCGATATTCGGCGGCACCTAGCCTGGGATGCTCAAACATTGGTCCGTATTGAGATTTGTTTATCATGACACGAGGATGTTCTATTCTGACACCTACGGCAAACGGTTTAGGCGTCATGTCAACACCGGATTCCTTTAGCAATCGATAGGTATCCCGTGCACCTTGACCTATCGCAAGTACTAGGGCGCTACACTCTATTGATTCTGTGCCTGTGTCTGATTGCAGAATAGCGTGCGTTATGCGGCTATCATTTTCATTAAACGACACGAGTCTAGTGCCGAATCTGACCTCTGCGCCGAGAGATTGAATTCTTTTCCGTATAGAAGATACGACGCCGCGCAGTAAGTCAGTACCTATATGCGGTTTTGCAAGTATCCCGATTTCCTTGGGACTTCCGTTTTCAATCAGTATTTGCAGTACGGAAGAGACTCTCGGGTCCTTTATGCGGGTAGTCAGCTTTCCGTCCGAAAAAGCGCCTGCGCCGCCCTCACCGAACATTATGTTGCTGTCGGGGTCTAGGTTTGCAGACGACCAAAAGTTCTCAACATCCCTCTGGCGCCTTTCTACATCGTATCCGCGTTCAATAAGCAGGGGCGAGTAGCCCTCAAGCGAAAGCTTGTACGCACAGAACAATCCTGCAGGTCCGGCGCCCACTACAATAATGCGCCCGTGCTGCTTTTCATCGCCGGGTTTTAAGGGTAAACTGATTTCGACGACAGCGGGGGAGACATCGTGAACTCTGCGTGACAGAATGGCCCGTTCGGCAGCCGAGTCTCTTAGGGATACTGCTACTGTGTGTATAAAGCAGATGTCGTTTTTCTTGCGGGCATCGAGTGACATTCTCGTAACGCGCAACGATTTTAAGACATCCTCTCGGATGCCTAATTTCTGCGCAACGAGCTTTCCAAGTATCGATTCATCGTCGCTTAATCTTAGCTTTAAGTTTGATATTATAAGAGGCATCTTACCTTGTTACCGTAACATTAGTCTTATATTCGGACATAAGCATAATTATGTCTAGGAGGATATCCTCGCCGTTCGTGTCCTTGCCCAAGAGTCTGAATGTATACTTCCCGTTACCCCCGTCGATAGTATCTACCGGGGCAAAGTCAAGTTTATCACTCAGCGTTATATGAGGAATAACGATAACCTCGAGGTCTTGAGTTCCGAGTGTCAGTTCGGTAACATCGACCGTAAATGAGAACGATATATCCCCATTCTGTATGTATGGGAGAAGCCTTATCGGGAACTGAACAGAGTAATTAACAGCGTTCAGTGAAAGCCTGTAGTTCAGTCCGTTGGTCTTGCCAATGAGCTCGATATCTCCGGTACTGTTGTGCGTATACTGTTTCTCGGATATCTTGACCGTGACATCGACATTGCGCGATCCATTCACCAAAGTAACACCCAAGGGTACGTTCAACGTAGCCGAGGCGACAAAGTTTGACGTTTGGGTGGATATATCAATTGACGACACCGACATCGATGTAATGGTCTTTAGCAATGCAGGTTTCGCCGCAATCTGGACGAAACTCGGGTTACATACAGCGCCTACGAATTCATAGGTATCCGGGAGGGTTTCGGCACCTACTATTGCAGAAGACGCATCTATCGGAACCGTTTTGGTTTGCAAAATCTCCATCCTCACGCTTACCGAGGGGACGACAGAGGAGTATACGGAGTTAATATCGACTTCATTTCCGTCTGCGTCAAACAGTTTAAGGTCGAATGTGCGATTATAGCTTTCGGTCCTGTTATCCAGCGGAATCTCACATACAGCCGAAACTATTCTCGATACGTCCTGTTCGGGACCCGAAATCTCGACTTCTTTCTTGCTTAAGGTGGCACCTGAGGTCCAGTAACCGTCAGGCAGCTCACCTACATACGAGGTGGTAATCGGAACACTTTTGGTCAACAACTGATCTATCTCAAGTGTCACTGTAGACCTGGACAACGAGTCAATCGTACCGACGGTGGTTTCAGCGATAATAGGAACTGTGACCATACCTGTATTCATTACCGTTCCGAGGTTGACTTTAGCCGTAACTATATCCGATGTGACGCTGAAATAATGGCTTACATCAGTAAGAACCTTTACATTTACAGTGCCCAAAAGCTCGTTCAAATCGCCCCTTACGACTAACTGCCTTGTTGCAAGGTCAGAGTCACCGACAGAACTTACGCGCACATTCTCGACAACCTTGATACGACCCGGGTTGATATTCGTTACCACATATCCCCAAAGAAGCATGGCAAAGAGAAGGGATACGATTTTTATCGCTACGTTTGTTGTACAAAACTTTTTAATCGCTTCCCAAAGAACCGAGAAGAACTTTGATTTATTTTCTTGCATTTTTGTTTCTCCTCCTTCTTAGCCAGCCCAGGACTCCTCCTGTGGATTCTGTGACGTAAATCGACTTCAAAACATTGTTTAACGAGGTAGAATCTATGTATCTTATCAGTTTTCCCTCTTGAGCAATTGAAATAACGCCCGTCTCTTCAGAGACGATAATCGTGACCGAGTCAGAAATCGATGATACGCCCAATCCGGCCCTGTGGCGTGTACCTAACTCCTTTGCAACCGTGGCGTCGTCAAACAGCGGCAAGAAACAACTTGCGGCAACTATCGTTCCGTCGCGGAGTATTGCGGCTCCGTCGTGCAAAGGGGTTTTGGGCTCAAATATGTTTTCAAGAAGTTGTTCGGAAATTATGCCATCGATGCGCGTTCCGGTCGCTACGATATCTTCAAGTCCGGTTTTTTGTTCAATGACGATGAGAGCGCCGACCTTTCTCTTTGAGAGGGATAGAACCGCACGGTGGATTTCGTTTATTATTCCTTCTGCAGATTCGCCCAAAGAGCTTCGCGATTTATCAATAACTGTTCCGCGGCCTATTCTCTCAAGCGCACGTCTAAGTTCGGGTTGGAACAAGACCACGATAATCAGAAGACCCGATACAAGTACGGAATTCAACAGCCAGTTGATTATGGTGAGGTCGAACAAACCGCAGAATACGGTGGCTACAAAAATAACCGCAACTCCCTTAAGAACTTGGAAGGCGCGCGTATCCTTTGTCAAAACAATAAGCTTGTATATGAGTATAGCGGCAAGTAAGATATCAATTACATAGAAGAAAGAAAACTGGGTGAAGCCACTCGCAATAGTACGCAGTATTTCCTGTATTGACATACTTTTCTTACTCCCTTCAATGATGCTTTTCTCATTATACAGTATTTATCGCACTATTTAAAGCTAAATAATCCTTTAGCACCGCGTTATATTTTGATTTATACTGATTTGGCAACACAGACAAGTGGATTATGTTATTTCACGAGATACGGAGTGGCAGGGGAGTAGGTAATAGCGTACTGATTGACAGGTCATTATCGCTACATTCAAATGTAGACGTCCGTACATGAGTTCTATCGGCTCATATGTTTGCAAAACCGTGATTGGCAATCATAACGTGGTTGACACAATCAAGTGTGTTGTGAAACGATGCGGCTTTGAACTATAATAGATTTAGATAAATAAACACGGAGGGCTTCTATGAGCAGCATTTTCGCAGGATTGCTTATAGTGATGATTGATTTTAATTTCACCGTTAACGATAGTGTTATAGAACTTTTGCCCGATTTTATAGGCTATTTCCTAATTTTTCGCGGTCTTGGTATTCTCAACGGCGAAAGCGAAGAGTTTGGAAAGGCAAAACCTTGGACAATTGGCATGATTGCGTTTTCAGCTACGATTTACGTTCTCGATCTTTTCGGGGCTGCATCGAGCATGGGTGTATTCGCATACATTGTGTCACTGACAGCAACGGTGATTTTCCTTTATATTCTGCACATAATAATCAAGGGCATGTTGGATATTGAAACGAAGAGAAGTTGCAATCTCAATGCTGAACAGCTTAAGAATGTATGGCTGACTAACAGCATAGTGCAAGTTGCTGCATTTGGCCTGAATATAATACCGAAGCTTGCGCTCATTTCACTAGTAATTGCGTTTATTTCAAGCATAGTGATATTGATTTTGTTCAGTAAGTCTACGAAGTTGTATAATAAGCTTGACGGCAGTACTAAATAAAAGACTACTATATCGGATAGTTCATAATCCTGAAAACCAACACTGAATAACTTTGCGCCGTGATAACCTGTTTCTGCTATAGCTGGACTTTTTTGGTTAACCCAAAGAGAAAATGCTGTGAGGCCTGTAGTGGCGACTGCGTACTTTGTCGATCTTATGACGCGGTTATCGCTATGGTTGCCGGTATTAAAGACATGGCCGTACACAGGGAAGTGAGATAGGCTGTAACAGAGGATGTGGCAATAAGAATTAAGAGGGAGTGTTATGCTTTGTGGCAGTAGCACCCATATCCTTCAATTATGTAGCACAGAAAGCACGACAACATACTGATATGGTACAAGGCCGTATCGACCCACAAATCCGAACAAAAAAACAAAAGCGGAAATCGTCAATTTCATTATTAATTTATAAAACCTGGCAAGAAGAATGAGAAATAACGGACGTCTTGGCTGTTATATATGTGTAATGAGGTTTGCATGACAAACTCATCTGTGCGCAATGCTGACATAATGTAACCAACGAGAACAGTATTGGCAATGTCATTTTTCAGGACTTGCCGGCAGGTCATACGATGAAAGCCGGGATGCGTATTCAGCTCAGTATTTTACGGGAATGATGGGTAGCTAAACCCCTAAAGTTGTAATGAAACCGGTTTGTGCTTCAAGAGGAGTTTGTATTGTCAACACAAGAACAACTTTGAAATCAGATTAGTACTATTCAAACAGAACCTGTAGCGAATTGCCGTGCGATGATCGATGTCGCTTTAAAGGCGACCAAAACAAAGCCCTTCTGTTGTACCTTATGGATATAAAAAGCAGGAGGATTTATAACATGAAAAAGAATCTAACGGAATTGGTATTCATTATCGATAAAAGCGGCTCAATGTGTGGTTTGGAGAAGGACACCATAGGCGGCTATAATTCCATGCTGGAGCAGCAGCTCAAAGTGGATGGCGAGTATATCATTACTACAGTGCTCTTTGACAACCGCTACGAACTGCTCCATGATCGTACTGACATTAGGGCAATCAGACCTATTACCGAGAAGGAATACTCCGTAGGTGGCTCAACAGCATTGCTGGATGCTATCGGTAAGACCATCCACAAGATAGACACGGCGCAGAAAAACACGGCAGCGAATTACCGTGCGAAAAAGGTAATGTTTGTTATCATAACTGATGGCGAGGAACATGCCAGTCTACAGTACTCGGCAATGCAAGTCAAAAAGATGATTAAACGTCAGAAGGAATGTTATGATTGGGAGTTCAATTTCCTGGGAGCGAACATTGATGTCGTGGAGACTGCCAGACGGCAAAGGCACGGAGTTGAATTTCCGCATGATGAGCGAGACGGTATCGACATTCCGTGCGTGCGGCACTGTTTCAGAAGCTTGCTTGGATGAAATCAGAAAGGACATGAAGAATAGGGATGGACGCAGATGATGGGAACAATAGTCGGCGACATTTTAGGTTCTGTCTACGAGTGGCACAATATTAAAACCAAGGACTTCCCGCTGTTTCGAGACGAATGTTCTTTACGGATGACACCGTTATGACCTGTGCTGTAACAGAAGCCATCATTAATGGTGACCAGCGGGATGACTTCATCGATGCCACGAAGAAATATGGCCGGATGTACCCGGATGTCGGGTACGGCGGTAGATTTGGTGCATGCCTTATTTCCAATAACCGTGAGCCGTATAACAGCTTCGGTAATGGATCGGATATGAGTGTTTCGCCTTGGCCTGGGCAATGGACTGTGAATTTTCCGCCAGAACAGGAATGTGGCCCTGCGACGATAGAGCCAGGGCAAGGTTGTCTGCCGAAGTGACTAATAACTACCCGGAGGGCATCAAGGGTGCTATGGCAACTGCGGATGCGGTTTTCCTTTGTCGCTATTATTTCGGTGGCTATTGTGGTGATTACGAAGCTCCCATCAATAACCGCATGAAAGAGCATATCGAGCAGGAATATGGCTACGACCTGTCCATGACATTGGACGGGATTCGTCCCACCTATCGGTTCAACGAGACTTGCCAGGACACCGTTCCACAAGCTATTATTGCATTCATGGAAAGCATGGACTTCGAGGACGCCATCCGCAATGCTATCTCTCTCGGTGGCGACAGCGATACCTTAGCAGTCATCACCGGCAGTATTGCCGAGCTGCCTCGGGATAGCGGAGGATTATTTGTACCTGCTGAAAACTTTTCCGGACCGTGGTTTCGAAACAGTTTCATTATCTGAGCAATGCCAAGGTGGATGTTGGCACCCTAAACCCATGTGTAAACCCTCAATTTTTCCTCTGTACTTTCAGATTTTTACCCGTACAATCAGATTATTCTTTGTGAGGGGGTTCATTTGGTATATGATTTGCCCTAATGCAAAGAGTCTTGACAGCGATAAGGCTGATTTGAACCCTATGTTGCCAGAGCTCTTTGATTTCTAAGGCTTTTTCAGTAGAAAAAAAGTGCGTACCCATTTGTATCAACGGTTACACACTTTTGTGGTCTGGGTGAGAAGATTCGAACTTCCGGCCTCTTGAACCCCATTCAAGCACGCTACCAAACTGCGCCACACCCAGTTGCGTTCAACAACGTGATGTATTGTAGCACCTTGAATGTGTTCTGTCAACAGTGTTTTGATATATTCTTCTACTTTGTCAACGTCTTCTCCCAGCGTTCGACAAATGCCTTAAGCTCGTCACTCATAAGCTCAATCTTAAGTTCAATATCCGGAGAATGCCTATCCTTAACCGATTCGATAAGCTCGGCTATGTTTGTAAGCTGCTCGGATATGACTGCATCACGCCTTGTTGCGCGGATATTTGGAATCCCAAGCTCGGGAGTTTGTACACTTACATTCTTTATTTCGCTTCTGCCAAGCTCATATGTGGAGGCTAATGCCGGTATAGTCACGTTAAATCCCAATGAACTTAACGCCTTCTCAAGTGAATTTAGGGCTTCGTCCTCACCGTGTACAAGGAACACGCATTCAGGCTTGGTTTTTAATGCAGATATCCATTCAATGAGCTCACTCTTTCCAGCGTGTCCTGAGAATTCTGTAAGCTGTTCGATATTTGCGCGGACTGTTATAGTTTCTCCGAACATTCGAACAGTCTTTGCGCCGTCAACTAACATTCTTCCGAGTGTTCCGGCCGCTTGATAACCGGGGAAGAGGACGGTGACATTGTTGTTATAAAGATTGTGTTTTAGATGATGACGAATTCTGCCGGCTTCACACATACCTGAAGAAGAGATGATGATCTTCTGTCCGGGAGTTACGTTAATCAGCTTGCTGTCGTCTGTGGACTGAGAGATATGCAGTGTGGGGAAGTCAAATGCCGAACCACCGGCAGATAACTCTTGTGCATCCTCGTCAAAGAAGCCTGCGACAGACCGCTCGTAGATTCTCGTTGCCTCGATTGCAAGCGGACTATCGACATATACCGGGATGCTTTCGAGACCAGGCACGGAATTATCGCCCAGAAAGGACTTTATGTAGTAAAGGAGTTCCTGTGTGCGCCCGACTGCAAAGCTCGGGATGATTATATTTCCGCCGCGAGCAATGGCGGATTTAAGACAGTCCGCAAACTGCTTGCGTTTGGCTTCGGCAGAAAACAATGAATGGTCTCTGTCTCCGTATGTGGACTCCATAATCACATAGTCGGCTTGATCGACATACTCGGGGTCGCGAATAATCGGGCGATCCTTACGGCCTATGTCGCCGGAGAACAGCAACTTTACGGTCCTGTCTGCTTCTTTTATCCACACCTCGATACTCGACGAACCCAACAGGTGACCGCTGTCCTTGAAGCATACGACAACACCGTCCATTAGCTGGGCTGTTACGTCATAATCGACGGAGCTGAACATCGACAGGGCTTTGTTTGCATCTTGCAGGGTATACAGGGGCTCGATTTCGGGCTTTCCGGATCGGATGCGTCTTCTGTTTTCCGCTTTTGCGTCTGATTCTTGAATCTTTGCGCTGTCGGGAAGCATAACAGTGCACAATCTGGCAGTTGCTTTTGTTGCGAGTATACTTCCGTTAAAGCCCTGCTTCACCAATAGCGGCAGGAGACCGCTGTGATCTATGTGCGCATGGGTAAGCAAGACAGCATTTATCGTTTTAGGATCAAAGGGGAATGAATCCTCGCCATACTCGTTATTCTTGTCCTCTCCCTGGCGCATACCGCAATCCACAAGAAAACGTCCATGACTGCATTCCACAAGATGACAGGAACCCGTAACAGCTTTTGCAGCCCCACAGAACTTTATATTCATACTACCTCCGAATCAACTCTTTTTCCAGATTATACCACCTGAAAAAGTGGAAATACAATTAAATTAAGATGGAGGTATTGCGCACCTGTCGGATATATGATAGAATTGGCCGACATAAGACGTTGAAGGGGAAAGTTGAGATTATAAGTCGCCAAAGAGAGAGATGCATAGCTGAAAGCATCTTGCACAAAGGTCTCCATTTGTTCTCTCCGGAGTCACGGCAGTGAAGTGAAAATGTGTAGTTGCCGTCGGGTACGCCCGATACAGCGTTAGAGGCTCTGTGATTGCAGAGTGAAATTGGGTGGTACCACGGGCAAAGCGCACTCGTCCCTTTAGGGATGTGCGCTTATAATTTTTATGTGGAGGAGTATTATGAAAGCTACGCTTGAAGCAATCAAGGCTCGTGCGATAGAAAGCATAGACACGGCAAACGATCTTGAATCGTTGGATCGACTCTATGTGGCCATTCTGGGTAGAAACGGCGAGCTTACGGGTATTCTTCGCTCAATGCCGCAGTTATCAAAAGAAGAACGTGCGGAGATGGGTAAGAAGGCCAATATCGTAAAACAGGAGATAGAGGCTTTGTTTACACAAAGACGCGCAGTAATAGCAAAGGAAGCTCAGGAAAAGGCATTTTTAGCTGAGTCTGTCGATGTAACTTGTCCCGGAGTAAAGACACAGGTTATTGGTCATTTGCATCCGTTGACAAAAACGTACAGAGAGATACGTGACGTGCTTATAGGCATGGGGTTTACGACATTTGCAAGTCCTGAGGTGGAGCTTGAGAAGTATAACTTTACGATGCTCAATTTGCCGCCCGATCATCCCGCAAGAGATATGCAGGACACGTTCTACATCAACGATAACGTGTTGTTGCGCACACACACATCGCCTGGAGAGATTCGCGCACTTACGACGCTCAAACCTCCTTTCAGGATTCTGATTCCAGGCAAGGTGTTCAGAGTAGATGAGGTTGATGCGAGCCATAGCCCCGTATTTATGCAGATGGAGGCACTCGTAGTTGATAGAGATATTAACTTTGGTGATTTAAAGGGGCTCATCGATACATTTGTGAAAGCCGTATTTGGAGACGATGTTAAGTCAAGACTTCGTCCGAGTTACTTCCCGTTCACGGAACCGTCCGGAGAGGTCGATATATCGTGTACTATTTGCGGAGGCAAAGGCTGCAGAGTATGTAAGGGTACGGGTTGGTTGGAAATTATGGGCTGTGGCATAACGAACCCACACGAGATAGAGAATTGTGGACTCGATCCACACGAATGGAAGGCGATAGCGTTGGGCGTCGGTATAGATAGAGTGGCGAACCTTAAATACGGCATCAACGATATCAGACATTTGTACGAAGGCGATGCCCGCTTTCTCAGACAGTTTTAGGAGGTAAAGCTTATGAGATTACCGCTTAGATGGCTAAAGGAATACGTCGATTTCAATGTAACGCCCGAGGAATTTGTAGAAAAGCTGATGTGGCGCGGATTTGAAGTTGCTGAAATTATAGATGAAATGCCGAACATAAAGAATGTGGTCGTATGTACGATAAAGTCCATAGAGTCGCATCCCGACGCAAAGAAGCTTCGAGTTTGTCAGGTCGACATCGGTGAGGACGAGCTTGTACAGATAGTAACAAACTCCACTTTGGTAAAGGTGGGGGCCCAGGTGCCCGTCGCACTTTGCGGTGCGGTGCTTGCCGACGGCTTTGAGATTAAGCCTGCAAAGCTTCGTGGCGTAGAGAGCTTAGGAATGTTCTGCGGAGGCAAGGAGATAGGTCTTACTGATGCCGATTACGAAGGCGCAAGCCGTGATGAAGTCCTCATACTCAACGAAGTTCATCCAAATGGACAGCGTGTACAAGAGGCATTTGACCTCGATTCTATAGTATTTGACATAGAGCTTACACCAAACAGGGCAGACTGCCAGAGCGTAATAGGCATGTGCAGAGAAGCTGCGGCCGCTTTGGGTCAGAAGTTTGTCGAGCCTGAGATTAAATATGTCGACGGTACTGGAGATGTTTCCGAGTATGCTCAGGTGACGGTTATGAATACGGAGCTGTGCTCGAGGTATTGCGCGAGGGTCGTTACAGACTTAAGAATCGAGCCGTCACCGGCATGGATGAAGAAAAAGCTCAGAAGTGTCGGTCTCAGGCCCATAAACAATATAGTCGATATCACGAACCTCGTTCTCGTGGAGTACGGGCAGCCGATGCACGCATTTGACTTGTCCTGTGTCAGCGACGGACACATTGTTGTAAGGAATGCTACAGAAGGCGAAAAAGTCGTCACGCTCGATTCAAAAGAGAGAATCATGTCTGAAGATATGCTTCTGATTGCGGACCCAAATAAGGGCGTCGGTATTGCCGGTGTCATGGGCGGCGAGAATTCGGAGATAACATCGGAAACGAAGGCGACATTGTTTGAATCGGCTGTATTCAAAGGAAGCAATATTCGCGCGACAACCAAGAAATTGCATCATGTCACGGATTCTGCGGCGCGCTTTATTAAGGGCGTTGAACCCGTCAATGCAATGCTTGCCCTCAATAGAGCAATCGAACTGGTTGAGATGCTTGGTGCAGGCAGAGTTGTAGGCGGAATGATAGATGTATGCAACGCCGACATTGTGGAAAGAACGATTACGGTTGATGCCGACCACATAAACAAGCTAATCGGACTGAAGCTTACGCCACAGTACATGGCGGAGCTCCTTGAGACTATTAATATCGCGACACGCGTCGAAAGTAATAAGTTGATTGTAAATGTTCCGCATTACCGTGTAGATATCGAGAGCGGAATCGAATCCGACTGGGACATAGCTGAGGAAGTTGCCAGACTGCACGGCTACTACCACATCCCGTGTACGCTTATGAGCGGAGATGTGTTTCTGGGCAAAAATGAGAAGTCATTCTGCTTTGATGACAAGATCAAAGATACGCTTGTGGCGTTGGGCTTGTGTGAGATTTACAGCTATAACTTCATTTCGCCTTCTGACATTGAAGCTCTTAAACTGTCAGCAGACGATGAAAGGACGAAGGCGGTAGAGCTCCTTAATCCGTTCGGTAAAGACCAGAGCCTTATGCGCACGACGTTGATACCCTCTTTGCTGAAGAATCTTTCGCTGAATTACAACCGCAAGTCGGGATACGGCAGGTTCTTCGAGCTCGGAAACGTCCACATAGACAATGAGGTATTACCCAAGGAAAAGAAGATGCTGGGAATATCGTGCATGTTAAACGGTGAGAGTTTCTTCACCATGAAGGGTATAATTGAGGAGCTTCTTGACAGGCTCGGTATAGAGAATGTGGTATATACCCAGGGTAAGGACAATTATCTGCAGCCCGGACAGAGAGCCGATATATATGTTAGCGGCGAAAGAATAGGCCGGTTCGGCACGGTTCATCCGGATCTGCTAAAGTTCTACGACATGGGAACTAAGGCGTACGTGGCGGAGCTCGATGTTAATAAGCTGATGGCTGTGGCGAATGCAACAAGGACTTACAAAGCGCTTCCCAAATTCCCTGTAGTAAACAGGGACATTGCGGTAGTGGTAGACGAGAGCCGGACTTGCAGTGAGATTACTTCGGTAATCAAGAATACCGAAACGGAAACGATTGTCGACGATATAATGCTGTTTGACGTCTATAGAGGTGCCGGAATAGGGGATGGCAAAAAGAGTATGGCGTTCTCATTCACTCTGAGAGCGGAAGACCATACGCTTTCCGATGCCGAAATACAAGGCGCAGTTAGGAACATCATCGAAGGACTTGAGAATAAGCTCGGAGCAAAACTGAGATAGCAACAATTGTGTAGGCTTAGGGATGCCGAACGGGGATGTTATTCTCCGAAAACGGCGTCCTTATTCATTGCCTAACTATCACATATAAAGAACACATTTCGATAATAATACACTCATGAGTTTTGATTTGATGATTCTCTTATGTTTAGGTGTTTTGACGCTGTTCGGGACGATAGACGGTGTTTTGATTTGGTTTGGGTTCACAAGAATCGAAGCCTGCTTTTTCATAGTCGCATCTTTTTGCATGAGTCGATTCACACTCTCACCAATTCAGGAGATATCATTAAACCTCGGTTCGATAACGGTTGTTTTCTTACTGTCCAAAAGATCAAAATTGTTGTATGAAATACCTCGCAAGACATTTGTCGTGGTTATCCTGTCGCTGTTGTACGGCGGTGCACTGAGGGCATTTGGTACAACGAGTACCATACTTCCGTCATCTGTCATAATAGGAGCATTAAGTTCGCTTTGTCAAAAAGACAAGTCTAGCGCGCTGTTTATTTCATCGATTATTCCTCTGATTGGACTTATGCTCAGCGAACTCCTGTGTCTGGTTTTCAACGGTTTTTGCGAACTGAATACGCAAAAAAGCTCTATACTCACTGTTCAGCTCTTGTCAATATGCACCTGTGCTTTAATCGGATGGATAACAAAGAGCGTGCAAAACACCGCATTAATCAAATCGAAGAATGCACATTAGTCTATAAACTGTTGTAAGTACATATAGTCTATCATGGAGGGTCTACCATGATAAACGACAGACGACAGGCAATCACAAAGCTTTTAAAAGTACAGATAAAGTCATTTCCTACGCAGATAGATATAAAAGCTGTGGAGGAGATAAGAATTCGTGCAGGGCGTCCGGTACAGCTCGTGTTTTCCGATACGGACATGATAATACCGGAATGCGTGCTCAGCTTTGATGAGTGTCAAAGACTGGTTCAAACTCTTTGTGAGAACTCGGTTTATGCTTATGAAAACGAACTGAGACAGGGTTATATAACGTACTGTGGATGCAGGGTAGGACTTGTCGGAAAAGCCGTTTGTGAAAATGGCGAACTGAAGCGTTTTAGCGAAATAAGCGGAATGAACATACGAATCGCATCCGAACATAAGGATGCGGCATCAAAGATTCTACATTACTGTACAGATGGTAACGGCAACTTGATATCAACGTTGATCGTATCACCTCCCGGGGCAGGCAAGACCACACTTCTAAGAGATATAACGCGCAGAGTGTCTGATGGGATTGGTGTACTTCCCAAAAAGGTATGTGTGATAGATGAGCGTATGGAACTGTGTGACTGCAGACATGGCATACCGGAATTTGAGATAGGAAATAGAACTGATGTGTTGTACGGTTGTCCGAAAGCGAAGGGAATACTGTTGACGATAAGGACAATGTCTCCGGATATCATAATTACCGACGAAATCGGCACAATCGGTGACTGTGAAGCGATACGGGATGCATTAACTTCAGGGGTTGTGGTCATCGCAAGCGCACACGGTAACGATTTTGAATCTCTAAGATACAGGGCGGGAATAGCAGAAATAATTAAAGCAGGTTTATTTGACAGATACATATTGATCGACAGGGATGAGAAAGGAATCTTTATCAAGGGAATTGCCGGACGCACTGCAGCGGAGGGTGAGAAATGCATAATCTGATATCTGCGGTTATGATGCTTGCGGCGTGCGCCCTTATAGGAAATGCAAAGGCAACATCGTTGCTTGAACATCTGAGAACACTCGAAGCGATTAAAGCGGACATGACGTCGATTAAGCTTGAGATGAGATACAGTGCAGATACTTTGTCACGTATGTTGCCGAGAATGAGCGGACTAAAGCTAAAGAGGCTTTGGACAATAGTAGCCGATAAGGTCAGTGATACGCCGACAAATGAGCTTTGGGAGATTATCGCGGCAGATAGGTCAAGCGCCTTGGATATTGCTCGTATGACTGACGATGATATTGCACCGCTGAAAAGTTTTATATACGACCTTGGCTCAAGCGATATATCCACACAGGAGAAGAAAATAGAGCTGAGCATAGCAAAAGCCGAGGAGGTACTTGCAGCTCGCAAAAAGGAGATTACTTCCAAAGCAAAGGTCATTCGTACACTCGGTTTACTGGCCGGCGTTGCCGGAGCAATAATCATGTTGTAGGTGGACAATGGGGATTGAAATAATACTAAAAGTAGCAGGTATAGGTATACTTGTTGCCATAGCCTGTCAATTGCTCAAGCAAAGCGGTAGAGATGATATAGCAATGATTACCGGACTTGCCGGGTTGGTGCTGTCACTGATGCTCATACTGAGTTATGTAGGGTCTCTGTTCAATACCGTAATACAAATTTTTGGACTATGAACATTCTGAAGATCATAGGCATAGCCATTGTTGCGGTTACTCTTATACTGACGGTCAAAGCATATCGTCCAGAGGCTGCGTTACAAATAAGCCTTGCCACAGGGGTCATCTTGCTGTTGATTGCCGCAGGTACTATATCGGGCTTGATTGAAAAGATAACGGCGGAGGCACAAAAGTATGGGATCGACCCCGGGTATTTTTCGGTTTTGATTAAGACAATAGGAATCGCTTATATCGCACAGCTCGGATCACAGATATGCTCCGATGCAGGCGAGTCAGCTATCGCATCAAAAGTAGACCTCTGTGGCAGGCTGGTGATACTTGTGACGGTTATGCCGACAGTAATTGAGATTATTGAGATGGTATGCACACTCCTTGAGGTGAACATATCATGAGGCACATTTTACTTGTCTTTATATGCGTCATGGCACTCACGATGCCCGCAGTAACATTGGCTATGAATCCAATTTATCAAGAGGAGAACACTCAGCCTGATGAAGGGTCAGGCGAAGTAATAAAAGAGATTCAAGATGAGATAGACAGACTTGTCGGGGAGACGGATTTCACTGAATGGCAGGAGACACTTGAGAATAACGGACTTGAGCTTGCAAAAATATGCAACGGAGACAATGTAAGGGATTTGGTTCTCGCGGTAGCCTACGGTGAGGCGAGGATAGACGCTGATTCGGTTTTCAGCTTGTTCACAGATAGCCTAAAGAAAAGGGTCACGGAAAAAATCGGGCTTGTTGTTGCTTTGCTTGGAGTGGGATTATTGTCGGGGCTTGCGGATCTGCTCATTTCCGGTGGAGAGAAGAATTCAATCAGAGAGGTCTCAAGCTTTCTTTGTCAAGGGGTTGCAGTGGGAATAGTCGTATACACCCTATCAAATATGGCATCTACTACTAAAAACGGAATATCGGGTGCAGTCGATTTCATAGAGGTTTCTAACCCCACGCTTGCGGTGATGCTGACGGCTTCGGGAAGTTCAATGGTAAGCGGCGCAATAAGTCCGCTTATGACATTTCTGACTTCAACTGTCGCAAAGCTGTTGCAGACGATAGTGCTTCCATTGGCGTTGAGCGGAGGCGTGCTTGCAATAGTAAACAACCTATCTGGTCGCAAGCAGGTTGGCGAGCTTCAATCACTTGCAAAAGAGGCATCAAAATGGACTGTGGGACTTATTTTTACATTATACATAGGTATTACAGCCATAACAGGACTGTCAATATCATCAACAAACGGTTTGTCGCTTAGGACAGCTAAATTCGCGGTGGAAAAGTTCGTACCGATAATAGGAGGAGCAGCATCAGGAACGATCGATACGGTTTTGTTTTGCGCACAGCTTGTGAAAAATGCGGCAGGCGTGACGGCGATAATCGTTTCGATAGGATATGCGGCCGTGCCTCTAATAGAATTGTTGGGCACGATGATTGTACTGAGGGCATCCGCGGCGTTGTGTGAACCCATTGCGGATTCACGGATAGTATCAATGCTCAAGGAGGTAGCAGAGTCATCAAAGTATCTCTTTGCGGCGATGTTTGGGATTATACTGATGTTTATAATCACTGTGGGTATTATTGTCGGGACCGGCAACATATATATAGCGTAAAACAGGTGAAGTATGGATTGGATATATGACTATGTTATGAGAATATGCGCAATGACAACGTTGACGATGCTTTTAAAGCTGCTCTTGCCAGATGGAAGGATAAAGAGCAGTGCTGATAAGGTGATGTCGCTTGCTTTACTTGCTTGCATAGCACAGCCATTGCTTACTTTGCTGTAGATAGGAGTGCGTATGAGTAGCGCGATTGGTAAGCTGGCAGAGAAAATAAAGCAAAATAAAAAGCTTGAGATAGCAATATACATCGGTATAGCCGCATTGGCGGTGTTACTCTACCTCTCGGGTAACTCGTGCAGCGTCGGAGTTACAGACTCGGGCTCGAGTGCTATAAGGACGAAGGAAGCGGCATTGGAAAAACGACTTGAAGAGATCCTTGCTAAGATGGAGGGAGTGGGAGATATAGAGGTGATGTTGACATGCTCAGAAAAGTCAGACATGTCTGACGAGGAAGTAGGCATGTTTCAAGTGAAGCAAGATGTCGGGAATCTGGGAGAATTCTCCGTTAACGGAGTTATTGTTGTTGCAGAAGGTGCATCCAACATAGCTACCCGCGTTAAGATTCAATATGCTGTAAGCACCGTGTTAGGTATTGACCCCTATAGTGTAGAGGTCTTTGAGAGAAGAGAATCGGAATAATGGAGGTTAACATGAACAACAAACGCACAAAGCTAATTGTAATTATTGTCGCGGCGGCTGCCATCCTCGTGGGCGCTATAGCACTCAATATCATTATGAACGGTGAAACGGACAACGAATTGAACCCAAGCGCGTCGCCGGACCAAGGTGCGTCCGTAGGTGTACAGGCGGATGCGGTCAACTATTTTGTCCAGTATAGGGCTGAACGTGAGGAACGTAGGGCGCTTGAGATTGAAATACTTAATGCAATAATATCGAATGAAGCGACCGATGCTGAGACTATGGCCGATGCTCAGGAGCAGTTGATGGAGATTGTGGATTGCATGGAAAAGGAGCAGACAATTGAGGATCTCCTGAAGGCAAAAGGCTTTAATGATTCTGCTGTTACATTCCACTATGGGTCTGTTAATGTGATAATTGATTGTGATGAACTTACTACGGAGCAGATCGCTCAGATACTCGATATAGTAAGGCGTGAAACAGGTGAACCTGCAGGAAATATCAAGGTTAGTCCCAAGGGATGAGCAGGAAGCTTTTGGTGTTATACAAAAAGCTTTGCATATCTGGGCTTTTCTGCTATAATCGATGCAGATAAACCAATAAGCAAGGAGGAGATAAGCTATATGGCACAGGAAAACAATATTTGTACTGAAGTACTTGGAAACGAGAACGGTACAGTCATTTTTGCACCTGAAGTTGTTGCAACGATTGCCGGTGTAGCCGCAGGAGCCGTCGAGGGAGTTTCCGCACTAAACGGCAATGTTGTTGAGGGATTTACAGAACTTTTCGGAAAGAAGAATCTCTCAAAGGGCGTCAAGGTAGAAATGGGCGAGGGATGCGTAGCTGTTTCCATCAGCGTTATAATTGAATTCGGAAAGAAGATGCATCTGGTTTGCTCACAGGCGCAGAAGGACGTTAAAGAGGCAATCGAGACCATGACCGGACTCAAGGTGACAAAGGTGAACATCTATGTTCAGGGTGTTCAGATCCCCAAGACAGAGGAGAACGCCCCGGATACCACGGCGGAGTAACATCTTTGCTTACATAAGGAGGTCAGCGTGAAGCTTTCCATATTTGACAGAATTCTCACCGTCATTGCGATGTTATTGTTTGTTGCTATTGGTGCGGGTCTGATTGGGATGTGCTTCTTGTTTACCCAGGAGCAGGTTGCCTCACTCGTATCTTTTGCGTATTCGGGAACCACCGCACAGCTCATAACGGCGATAGTCGGTCTTATACTGCTTATAATCGCAGTGCGTTTGATTATAGCGGTTTCTGCATCTAATAAGGGTAAGAATCAAAACTCTGTTGTGGTTGCTACGTATGATTTTGGCGAGACACGCATTACTTTGGGTACAATAGAGATGATGGTGCAGAAGCATTGCCGCGCTAATACAAGCGTTAAGGAATGCAATAATTCCGTAAGGGCGGTTGAAAATGGTGTTGAAATCGCTTTGAGAATAGCTGTTACGACAGATACTGTAATACCGGAGTTTTCAAATAATCTCCAAGTAACCCTTAAGGAGTGTATAGAGACGCTCGCGGGTGTTAATGTATCAAAAATTGCTTTAAGAATAGTACCGCCCGTTCAGAAACCGCAGTCAATACAGTGAGGTCGGAATGAAACAGGATGATTTTATAGCATATATTGCTGAGCATAGATGGCGCATTCTGCTGATTGCAATGGCGATAATCATTTTGATTTTATTGTTTACAATTGGCTTTTGGCGTACATTGCTGGTAGTTGTTGCCGTTGCGGTTTGTTATATTATAGGAAAGGTATTAGATGATGGTGGAAAAGGTGGAATAAGTGCCTTTTTCAAGGCGTTATTCGGACGCAAGGACGACTGATGCTGCCAATCAAGACGGAGGTTACAAATGAGCCGCAAAGTGGCCAGAGAAGTTGCGATGAAGCTTGCTTTTGCAAGACTGTTCGGCTGTGATGATACATATGCCGAAGTGCTTGAAAAGTCAGGTATAAAGGATGTTCCAAGTGAGTCGGATATTGAGTTTGCCGAAGCACTTTTGCAAGGGATAAATGAAAAGAGCGAAGAGATCGATGCGCTGATAAATGAGATATCGTATGAGTGGTCGGCGGAAAGAATGTCAAGGGTCGATTATTCGATTCTGAGAATTGCGATATACGAGATATGTTACAGAGATGACATACCTGACAGTGTTTCGATTAACGAAGCTGTTGAGCTTGCCAAGCAATTCGGCGGCGATCAGTCACCGGCTTTTATAAACGGCATTCTCGGAACCGTTGTTAAAAGACTTTCGTCGGAATGATATGCTGTATATCGGCATAGATACAAGTTGCTATACTACATCAATCGCATGCGTAAACCAAGACGGTGTAGTCGCGGATATACGCATGCCTCTTGTTGTAAAGCCGGGTGAGAGAGGGCTTCGCCAGAGCGAGGGCCTTTTTCAGCATACAAAGAATTTGGCTGTAATTACAAAGCAGCTATTTTCGACTGTCGATGCGAGAAATGTAGGGGGAATTGCTGTGAGCGGCAAACCTTGCGACACTGAGAACTCTTATATGCCGGTATTCCTTGCAGGTAGAACAGTGGCTACTGCTATTGCCTCGAGCTTATCACTAAACCTTATTGAAACCACGCATCAACAGGGACACATAAGAGCGGCTCTGTACGGTGTCCGAGAGATCAAGGATGAGTTTATCGGGATGCACATATCGGGCGGCACGACGGATGTTTTTATGTGTGACAAGCAGTTAGAACTCAAATGCGTCGGAAAATCAAACGATTTGCACGCAGGACAGCTTGTTGACAGAGTTGGTGTGAAGCTCGGATATAGTTTTCCTGCAGGAAAACATTTAGAACAGCTCGCTATGAAACACTCGGGCGAGCATCTAAAAATACCTAGTAGCGTGAAGAGGTTAGATTGTTCACTTTCCGGTGCAGAAAATATGCTTATGCGGTATATCGATGCGGGAGAGGATAAGGAGAACATTGCATACGCTATGTATGACATGCTTGCCCGTACATTTGCAAAACAGATAGTTAATGCATCGTATGAGTTTGGCATCAAGCAAGCAGTTTTCCTTGGAGGCGTCGCCTCGAGTCAGCTTCTTAGATGTCTGTTGTTAAAGAGAGTAAGCAAGTTGAGCGGAGATTTAGATATAGAGTTCGGTGCTCCTGAGTTGTCAAGCGATAATGCGGTAGGCGTTGCTTTGATTTGTCGGGACCGTTGCATAGGGGAGGGCAAATAAATGGCCGCTTCCATCACAATGTCGGTATCTCAAATAAACGACTATGCAGCAAAGCTCGTTGCAAGAGATTTTCTGCTTAAAAACGTGCGCGTATCGGGTGAAGCCGCCAATGTAAAGTGTCACGTGTCTGGACATTTATATTTGTCGCTGAATGATGAGAATTCGTCGATTAGATGCTTTATACCTGCAGAGAATGTCGATGAAATCGGGTTTATTCCACAAGACGGCGATAAGCTGACAATAATCGGCTCTGTGGGGATATACAGGCAGGCGGGGCAGTTCCAAATCGTCGGGCGCGCCATAGAAAAGCAGGGTGAGGGAGAGCTGTATAAGCGCTTTATACAGTTAAAGCGCAAGCTTGAATCCGAGGGCTTGTTCGATTTGTCGAAAAAAGAGAGGATTCCTATGTATCCTCGGGCAATAGGAGTAATCACTTCGGAGTCAGGTTCTGTTCTGCATGACATAATCAATGTAACCAAGAGACGTTTTCCGGATATGAATCTCGTTCTTTATCCCGTAACGGTACAAGGTGCCATGGCAACTGATGATATTATTCGGGCGCTTGACATAGCTCAGTCGGACAGAAAGTGTGACGTGCTGATTATCGCAAGGGGTGGCGGAAGCATGGAGGATATAAGTACGTTTAATGACGAGTCGCTAGTAAGAGCCATTGTAAAATGTTCGATACCAACAGTGAGTGCTGTCGGACACGAGACCGATTATACGCTTTCCGATTATGCTGCCGATCTGCGTGCACCAACGCCATCTGCCGCAGCGGAGATATGTGTTCCGATGCAAGAGAGTATTGTTTCAAAGATAGACGGGAGCGTGCGTGATATGAATCAGTATGTGCAAAGCCGCATACTCACAACTGACTACAGGTTGCAGAGCTTGATGGCTGCGGTAAGTACTGATGCGATGACCGAGCATTTAAACAATAAGATTAGGCACATTGATTCCTTATGTGATATCATGAAAATGTGCGTAGAATCAAAGATAGATACATTAGACAGTAACATCAAAGGACTGAATGAAAGCATTGAAGCGCTTAGTCCGGTCAATGTAATGTCTAGAGGATACGCAATGATTGAACATAACGGACATTACGTTTCGGAGTATTCGGATATCAAGCATGGAGATGAGATATTCATCCATATGAAAGACGGCACGCATGAAGCGGTGATCGTCGATAGGAGGTAGTTATGGAAGAACAGTTGAGCTTGGAGCAATGTATGGCTGAATTGGAAGAAGTAGCGGACAAGCTGCGTCAGCCGGAGCTCGATATCGAAGAAATGATGAGGCTGTTTGAGCGAGGCTCTGCGTTGGCTGCTTGTTGTAGAAAATTGCTTGCTGAATATAAGGGACGTTTCGAGAAGATTAACGCTTCGAGTGAGGGGAATGATTAGAATGTTTGAAGCACGACTTAAGGTTTATTCCTCTGCTACAACTGACTTTTTAAGGGATTACATGGAATCCCGCAACGACATACCTCAGCAGTTGAGGTCATCGATGCTTTATAGTCTTATGGCGGGAGGTAAGAGACTCCGCCCTGCATTATGTATGGCGTCGTGTGAAATGCTCGGAAAAGAGAGAGTTAATGCGTTGCCGTTTGCGGCTGCTTTGGAGATGATCCACACGTACTCGCTTATCCATGACGATCTTCCCGCAATGGATAATGACGATTTCAGAAGAGGAAAGCCCTCCAATCATAAGGCATTCGGTGAAGCAATGGCCATACTTGCAGGAGACGCACTACTTAATACCGCATTTGAACTTGCGAGCTTTAACTGCAAGACTGTTGATGACATAAAGGCCATGCAATATTTGGCAAAGGCGGCAGGTGCTTCGGGGATGATTGCAGGACAGGTAATGGATATTGATGCAGAGAACGAAGTATATCCGAGCCCAGACCCTTCTGAGTCATTGGTCATGATTCACGAGAAGAAGACAGGGGAGCTCTTGACCGTAGGTATAATGTGCGGAGCTATAATAGCGGGAGCAGATGAACAAACATTGACTGCTCTGAAGAGATTCGGACTTAAATTCGGATTGTTGTTTCAGATTACTGACGATATATTAGACGCTGTAGGTGACTTTAAGTCACTAGGCAAGACTATAGGTAAGGATAATGCGACAAGTAAGCTGACGTATGTTAGCTTATACGGCGTAGACGAAGCGAGGGAGAAGGCGAGTGCTATAGCAGAGGATGCAAAACGCACGCTGGGCGAGTTGCCATACGATACCTCATTTTTCTCCGGTCTGATGGATTTTACGCTGAGTCGTACATGGTAGGTTAGAAATGAGTGATTATTCACTGCTCAAAACAATAGGAAACCCCGATGTGCTAAAGAATCTGTCGAATGAACAGATCGATGAGCTATGCAGTGAGATAAGAGAGAAAATAATCAGTGTTGTCTCGAAAAACGGAGGCCACCTCGCTTCGAATCTTGGTGTGGTAGAGCTGACTGTGGCATTACACACCGCCTTTAATGCGCCCGAGGATAAGCTTGTGTTTGACGTGGGACATCAAAGCTATGTGCATAAACTGCTCACCGGCAGATTTGAATGTTTCGATGCATTGAGAACGGCAGGCGGACTGAGCGGATTCCCCAAAAGCGAGGAGTCAGAATATGACTCGTTCAATACGGGACATGCAAGCACGTCGATATCTGCGGCATTGGGCATGTTGAGAGCTAAGATACAGCTCGGTGAGCAGGGCTTTGCTGTGGCAGTTATAGGTGACGGTTCATTGACGGGAGGCATGGCGTTTGAGGCGCTCAACGACGCAGGGAGAAGCAAGTTACCTCTGATTGTCGTACTTAACGACAACAATATGTCAATAGCAAGGAACGTAGGCGCATTGAGCCAGCATCTTACAAACATCCGCACAAGTAGGGGATATCAAAGGTTTAAGAGACGCACGGTAAATAGCCTGGAGAGCACGAAACTCGGAAAGTCGATGTACGCAGGCATTGAGCGAATGAAGAACAGAATCAAGTATTTCCTCTTGCCGAATAACATTCTGTTTGAGGCGTTGGGATTTACATATCTAGGACCTATAGACGGTCATGATGTCAAATCACTCGTCAAGGTCATGAACAGGGCAAAGGGATTAAACAGGCCTGTTCTGATTCACGTTGTAACCAAGAAGGGGTTTGGCTATCTTCATGCGGAGGAGAAACCGGAGAAATACCACGGCGTATCGTCATTTGATGTAGCGTCGGGTGAGACGATGAAGAAAACCAAGGATAGCAACTCGGAGATTTTCGGAAAAGAGATAACCGAACTCGCAAGGATGGACAAAAGGATATGTGCAATCACAGCTGCTATGAGGAGCGGAACGGGACTGAGCATATTTGAGCGTGAGTTCCCCGACAGACTGTATGATGTCGGAATCGCGGAACAGCACGCAGTAACTATGGCGGCAGGCATGGCAAAAGAGGGGATGAGACCCGTAGTCGCCATATATTCGAGCTTTTTACAGAGGTCTTATGACCAGATAGTACATGATGTATGCTTGCAGAAACTCCCGGTCGTGTTCTGTGTCGACCGTGCGGGTCTTGTGGGTGAGGACGGTGAGACCCACCAGGGAGCATATGATATCGCATACATGAGAACAGCCCCGCAGATGACGATCTATTCGCCTGCTTCTGCAGAAGAACTCAAGGACATGCTTGGCATGGCTATGTCAAATAATTCGCCTGCGGCAATAAGATACAATCGAGGTTCTTTGACAAACGAAATGTACACGGGCTGTGAACTGCAATACGGAAAGTGGGCGGAGGTAACAAAGTCCCAAGAGATAACGGTAATAGCTACGGGACGAATGCTTGAAACTGCGGTGAATGCTACCAACGGGTTGAATGTAGGCGTAATAAATGCGCGTTTTCTTAAGCCAATAGATGAGGAAATGCTCGATAAGCTTTTACAATGCGCAAAGGTTGTTATCACATTGGAAGACGGAATTGTATCGGGCGGGCTTGGCTCTGTAGTTGCGGAATATGTCGCAGGCAGAGGAGTTAAGCTGATTCGCTTAGGTATTCCGGATACACCGATAGCCCATGCGAGCATTTGGGAACAAGATAAGGCATGCGGTATTGATGTTGATTCAGTGAGACAGACCATACTGGAGGTTCAAAATGAAGCAAGAGCATAAAAGGGCTGACTTGATGCTTACTGAACTGGGGTTGGCACAAAGTCGCGAAAAGGCAAGAGCGCTTATCATGTCGGGTGTAGTATACGCAAATGAAGTAAAGGTCACAAAGGCCGGCGAGATGCTGAATTCCGACACAACGCTTGCGGTTAGGGAGAATACGATTCCGTTTGTAAGCAGAGGAGGCCTAAAACTGCAAAAGGCGATAGAGAAGTACGGGCTGAATCTACAGGACTTGGTAGCTGCTGATATAGGCGCTTCAACCGGCGGTTTTACCGATTGTATGCTCATGCATGGGGCAAAAAAGGTGTATGCAATAGACGTGGGCTATGGACAACTCGACTGGAAGCTCAGGAGTGATGATAGAGTCGTGGTGATGGAGAGAACCAATGCGAGGCTTATGGAGCCGGACTGGTTTGAGGAAAAACTCGAGTTTGCATCAATCGATGTTTCGTTCATATCTGTTGGACTGATATTGCCGAATCTTCATAAATGCATGGAGAATACAGCACATTTGGTAGTGCTTATAAAACCGCAGTTTGAAGCAGGCAGAGAAAAAGTCGGAAAGAACGGAGTTGTTCGCTCGAAGGAAACCCATTGCGAAGTGATAATAAACACCGTGAAGAAAATAGTCGCGATAGGATTTGAAATGACAGCATTGGATTATTCTCCTATCACGGGACCTAAGGGAAATATTGAGTTTTTGTTTGTCGGGAAAAAAACCGAGGCGCCCTGTGCCATTGACGATGATGAATTAAGCGAGACGGTGAAAGCGTTGGTAAATAATGCGCATGGCCAACTGACATAACTGACATTAAACGGAGGCGTTTATGAACATGAGAAAAATCGGTTTGTGTTCTATAAGCACGAACCACCGCGCTAAAGAGCATATTGCACGTGCATCGGCGATAATCGAATCTATTGGAATAGAGTGCTTCTCTTTCTTTGTAGACGAAAGATGTGACGAAAGCGCGGATATCGTTGTTGCGCTCGGGGGAGACGGCACAATACTGCGATCAAAGAAATATGCAAAACAGCACGGAGTTCCGGTTCTCGGCGTTAACATAGGGAGAATAGGCTTTCTGAGCGAATGCGGAATAGAAGAGCTTGGACAAGCTATAAACAAAATACAAAACGATGCACATACCGTAGAGCACAATATGATGCTCACGTGCACGATGCACGATGGCACAAAAACTGAGTGTACAAATGACTTCATCATATACAAGAGTCGCTTGGGCTCGATAGCCAACTTCGAGATTATGATCGGCGGTTCTTCATATGGAACTGTTTTCGGCGACGGTTTAGTCGTCTGCACACCTTTAGGCTCGACAGGATACTCGCTATCTGCGGGAGGTTCGATTATTTCGACCTCGGTATCTGCCATAGGCGTTACGCCGATTTGCTCGCACTCTCTGGGTGCAAGGCATCTAATCGCACCGGCGCAGACGGACATTCCCATTATCGTGAATATGCTCAGTGAGGGTATACTTTCAAACGATGGGTGTGAGGAGTTTAAACTCCATATTGGAGATTCGCTCGTTATAACGCCATCAAATAGTTGCTTTGACCTTATAAGATTTAAAAGTCGAAACTTATACAATATTGTCCGCAGCAAGCTGATATAACGGATAAAACTGTTGTTTTTGCGATAATATTGGGAAAAATTGTTGTAATTACGAGCTTTATACTGTATAATATGCAAGAGATGTAATATTTTAGTAAACCCATCACTATTGCATATGGAGGCCGGTATGAAGGGGAGTCGTCACGCACAAATCTTGGCTATTATCGATGAGCAACAGGTTGAGACACAGGAGATGTTGACAAATATTCTGCGTAAAAGAGGATATAGTGTTACACAAGCGACTGTTTCGAGGGATATTAGAGAGCTGAAAATTAGAAAAGTACCAACGAGCGACGGAAAATCGGTTTATTGCACACTTGAGAATGAAACTCCTCCACAGGTTGCAAAGCTTGCCGATACATTTCGTATGTTTGCAGTAACGATATCCTTAACAGGAAACCTCGTTGTTATAAAAACAGTAGCGGATGCGTCGCATCTCGTGGAGAAAACGATTATAGATTTGGATTTATCCGGTATTCTTGGTATAACAGTAGGATGCTCAACCGTGGCAATTATAACTGCGGATGCGCAAAGTGCCAAGGAAACATATAAGTACATAGAAAAAATGCTGAAATAATACAAAGAGGAAACATGTTAGAGCATTTACATATAGAGAACATAGCGCTCATTAAGAGTTTGGATTTGGATTTGCCTGATGGATTTAACGTGCTGACGGGTGAAACCGGTGCGGGTAAATCAATAATAATCGATTCCATAGGTCTCGTGATAGGTGAGCGTGCAAGCAAGGAATTGATAAAGTCAGGCGAGGAAAAGGCGAGAGTTGAGGCGTCTTTCTGTATCGATAAGAATGAAGAAGCCAAGGCTTTTTTGATTTCGATGGATATAGAGAGTGACGATCATATTATAGTTTCACGCGAGCTAAGCGCTTCGGGTAAAAGCACGTGCAGAATAGAAGGCGTACCTGTTGGCATTTCTGTGCTCAAGGAATTCACCTCGTATCTGATAGATATTCATGGACAACATGAGCATCAATCTCTTTTGTCTCCGGCAAAGCACATAATGTATCTTGATGCATTCGCTGGGGACGATATTTTCACGTATAAAAACAAGACAGCTCTTTTAGCATCTGAGTATAAAGCGGCAAAAGAAAAGCTCGATTCGGAGTTCCTGCCCGAAGATGAGAGGATGCGTAGAATCGATATACTGAAGTTTCAGGTCAATGAAATAGATTCCCTCAAACTTGAGGATGGTGAGGAAGAAAGACTCGAGGACGAACAGAAGCTTCTAAGTAATTCCGAGGCTATAATGTCGGGCTTTACCGTTGCACACGATTTGATATCCGACAGGGATGATTCAGTGCTTGATACGTTGAATTTCGCGATAAGAGAGCTTGACCGCATTGCAGGTCTTTCACCCGTATACGATGAGGTTATAAACAAGCTTAGAGAAGCCTATTACGCTCTGCAGGATGTTTCATACACCGTGCGAGATATAAGGGACGATCTCGATTCAGACCCCATGAGGCTGGATTATATCGGAAGCAGGCTGTATGCAATAAACGGCTTAAAGCGTAAATACGGAAAGAATATTGCCGAAATATTGGCCTTTAGGGACAAAGCAAGCGCTGAACTTGATATGCTTATGTCTGCCGATGAGCAAAGGGACGAGCTAATAGTCCGTATATCAAAGCTTAAAGAGGAATATTTCGAAAGCGCATCGGAGCTCAGTGAAAGGCGCAAGAGGAGTGCAGAGAGAATCGAAAAAGCGGTGGTTGAAATACTTAAGGAGCTTGGCATGAAAAACGCTAGTTTCGAAGTAAGATTTGAGAAAAGCGAGAGCATATCACCATCGGGTATAGACAAGATCGAGTTCTATATCTCGACCAACAAGGGGGAAACACCCAAGGCCTTGAGCAAGGTTGTATCCGGTGGTGAAATGTCCAGAATCATGCTTGCCCTAAAGACTATCACAGCGGATGCAGACAGCATCGACACGATGGTATTTGACGAAATAGATACAGGAATAAGCGGTCGAGTTTCTATGGCGGTCGGCGAGAACATGGCCATAACCGCAAGAAATAAACAAATACTCTGTATAACGCATTCTCCTCAGATTGCCGCCTGCGCAAGCAATCACTTTGTGGTTGAGAAGATGGAGACTCAAGACAGTACCGTAACCACTGCAAGAATGTTGAGTATTGAAGAGAGGCCAAAGGTGATTGCATCGATAATGAGCGGAGAGGGGGAATCGAAGCTCGCTATTCAACATGCTTCCGAGTTAATAAACCAATGTGCCGCGAGGATAAAAGAAGCGCTTGAGTGATGTATTAGAATATAGGGAAAACAAAAAGGATGACGATGTCATCCTTTTACTGTTATTATCTGATCGATTTTATTGCGGACTGTACGACGTGCGACATAAGTATGCTTGTTGTAACCGAGCCAACGCCGCCGGGAACAGGCGATATCGCCGAAATAATAGGCTCAACGGCTGAAAAGTCGACATCTCCGCACAGTTTACCGGACTCATCGACGTGAATTCCAACATCCACTATAACTTGACCGGCCCTTACAAACTCGGCGGTAAGTGCATTTCTCTTGCCTGTGGCAACGACGATTATGTCAGCGTCCTTGCAGATTTCCCTTAGACCAATTGTCTTTGTATGGCAAATAGTAACGGTCATATTTTCGTTCAAAAGCATCATTGAAACGGGCTTGCCTATAACAAGACTTCTGCCGATTACGACCGCTTTCTTACCGCATAAATCGATATCGTATCGTTTAAGTAATTCTACACAGGCTTCAGCTGTACACGGCGGGAAACCGAGGTCGCTTCCGCAAAATACACCTGCAAGTGACAGGTCGGTTATTCCATCGACATCTTTTCCGGGAACCAAGGCCGCCTTAACGAGCCTTTCATTGATGTGTTTTGGGAATGGGCGAAACAAAAGTATTCCGTGTACTGTGTTGTCTGCAGAAGCATGACTTATGACGTTTATCAGTTCGTCCTGATTGCAATCGACGTCGAGCACAGTCGTCTTTACATCGATACCGACGGATCGCGCGCGCTTGCAGGCTCCTTTTTCGTATGAAATATCATCTGCTCGCTCGCCTACGCGGATTATTTGCAGAGTAGGGGTGATGCCGTGGGCTTTCAGTGTGAGTACATCCTCCGCAAAACCGGAACAGATTGATTTTGCCGCATCTAATCCTTTAAGAATCTGAGCCATTTTTTCCTCCGTTTAGCTTACTTAAGTAATACTGCCTGACCTCACCTGCGAGGTACAACGAGCCAAGTGCACAGGCCTTTCCAGACGTACCGATATCATGCATAAGACGGTCAATGCCTTGGGAGACAGTGCCGCAGGAGATGGACTTACCACCCTTTGAAATGATTAAATCTGCAAGTCCATCACAACTCATCGATCTCGGGTTGTCCGGATGTACTGTGTATATGACAGAGGCGTGAGGAATAATTATATCGAGTATTCCGCTGACATCCTTGTCTGCCATAACGCCCATAAGTATTGGTATTCGCTCTTCACCGAAGTAACGGGAAATACTCGCACAAGTTCCACGCACACCGTGGGGGTTGTGACCGCCGTCTACTATCATTACGGGTTCCTTGGACAACACTTCAAAACGGGCGGGCCACTTGACATTGTGCATACCCTTGTATATGCTTTCATCGGTAATGTAATAACCCTTTGTAATCAATACATCGATTGCGGTCAAAACGACAGCTGCATTATGCGATTGATATGCTCCGATGAGCCCAAGCTGAACATCTTTAAATCTTCCGAAAGAGAATGTTTGGTAGTCAAGGTTGTATGCTGTGTCTATAAGAGTTGTGAAGTCAACCACGTGCAGATTGGACGAGGTATTGTCGCATTTAGCCTTAAAGACCTTAATTGCCGGCTCATTCTGACCGTGGACGACAACATCAGTATTCTGCTTGATTATTCCTGCCTTAGCGTAAGCTATTTGCTCAATCGTATCTCCAAGAATCCGCGTGTGGTCAAGCCCTATGGGTGTTATTATGGCAAGCTCCGGAGTTCCGATAACATTTGTCGAGTCGAATTCGCCACCAAGACCTACCTCGAGCACGACAATATCACAGCCCTTGCGCTTGAAGTACTCAAAGCCTACTGCCGTGATAACTTCAAACTCGGTGGGTAAATCGGGTATCATCGATTCGGCATAATCACGTACATAACCCGTTAATTCAGCTAAGTCCTCATCGGAGATTGGGCGGTTATTCAGCTGTATTCTTTCGTTGAACCTGTTGATAAAGGGTGATATGTACATACCTACGTTGTATCCTGCGGCAGTAAGTATTGAGGAGGTCATCGCCGCGGTAGAACCTTTACCATTGGTGCCTGCAATGTGTATAAACTTGAGATTGTGGTGGGGGTTACCCATTAGATTCAGTAATTCTGTGATGCGCGTGAGACCGAGCTTGCTTCCGCGTCCGGACATTCCATGTATATAGTTTATTGCCTGTTCGTAGTTCATTCTTTTCTCCTGATGAATAATCAAACATATTATAGCTTTTAGCGACCTAAAGTCAAATGCTTTTGATATTTAGTTGAAATAGGCCATGTAATTTGATAGTATATACGTAATAAACTGTCCGGAGGTTACCATGTTAATCTTAAAGAATGCAAATGTACTTTCTATCAGGAGAAAAGAGTTTATCGGGGACGTAGCCGTAGAGAATGGAAGGATTTATTCCGTTGGCAAAGATATCTCGATTCCGGGCGCAAAAGAAATCGATCTTACCGGATGTTATGTCATGCCGGGTATAATCGATGCCCATTCGCATATCGGAATGTGGGAAGACGGAATGGGACGCGAGGGAGCAGATGGCAACGAAGCTACGAACGCAACCACGCCGGATCTCAGAGCAATTGATGGATTAAACCCCTTTGACAGGTGTTTCAAGGAGGCAGTCGCCTGTGGTGTTACAGCCGCAGTAACAGGCCCCGGAAGCGCGAACGTTATCGGCGGTACATTTGTAGCGTTGAAGCTCCACGGAAAATGTGTAGAAGATATGATAATCAAGCAGCCTGTTGCTATGAAAGCTGCGTTCGGTGAGAATCCCAAGCGCGTATACGGCGATAAGGGTGGACCTCAGACGAGAATGGCAATTGCGGCAACGCTCAGAAATGCACTGGCAGGAGCTTTGGAATACGACAAGAAGCTTAGGTCGGATAATGAAAAACTGCCCGAACGCGATCTTAAAAAAGAGGCTCTGCTTCCTGTAATCAGACGCGAAATGCCTCTGAAGATACACTGCCATAGGGCTGACGACATACTTACAGCAATAAGAATAGCCAAAGAGTTTGACATCATGTTTACGCTTGATCACTGCACAGAAGGCTACATGATTTCCAACATAATAAAGGAGACCATCGACGAGACAGATTGTGGCATTATAATCGGACCACTGTTTACAGACAGAAGCAAAATAGAGCTCAGAAACCTGTCGTTCAAGGCACCCCTTAAGCTTTACGAAGCGGGAATCGAGTTTGCAATGATGACAGATCACCCAGTCATACCCGAGCAGTACTTACCCGTATGTGCGGCAATTGCGGTAAGAGAGGGACTGCCGGAGGAGGCTGCACTGAGGTCTATCACAATCAATCCTGCAAAGATTGTAGGTATAGACGACAGACTGGGTAGTCTCGAAGAGGGCAAGGACGCTGATATTGCCGTATTCTCAGGTCATCCCTTAGACTTTAGAAGCAGATGCCTCCTGACACTGATAAACGGTGAGATAGTTCACAGCGAGCTGAATGTCTGACACAATTAAAACAGCTAAGAAAGAATTAAGGCGCGAGATGCGCGAAAAAATGCGTATAGTGGGGCAGGATGCAAGAGCTGTTCTGTCTCATGTCGCATGTGCACTTGTCGTACAAACCGAATGGTTTAAGCATGCAAACATAATTCTTTCATATAGACCTATGCCGCACGAATGCTCTCCCGAAGAGATAATAGAGTTTGCGCGGAAGCATGGCAAGACTCTGGTGTTCCCATTGTGCTGTGAAGCCGGAAAGTTGCGTTTGTTTGCACCTAATCTCGACAGAATGGACGAGTGCTTTACTACGGGTGTATACGGGATACTTGAACCCATTCCTGAAAAGTGCATTGAATTGAGCATTGCCGATGTCGATTTGGTTTTAGCTCCGGGGATCGCTTTTTCAAAACAGAAGGTAAGATTGGGTCAAGGCGGCGGATACTACGATAGGATTCTGGAAGGTCATACGGGCAAAACAATCGGTTTTTGTTATCCGTTTCAGGTTGTAGATACGCTTCCTTACGAGCCGCATGATGCGGTAATGGATGCGGTAGTTACATCAGATGGGATAATCTAAAGCGAGCTTGTTTCGTGCCATCGGTGATATTTTACTAAGAAAGCTGGTTGTGCTGTTGAGAGTTATTGCGGGAACAGCAAAAGGAAGAAAATTTGATACTTTGAGCGGATTAGACACCCGACCTACTTTGGATAGAGTGAGGGAGTCGGTTTTTGGAATGCTTCAATTTGAGATTGTTGGAAGAGCGGTTCTCGATTTATTCGCAGGTTCAGGCGGCATGGGTATAGAGGCTCTTTCGCGCGGAGCGTCGTCGGCGGTTTTCTGTGACCAATCACCTGAGTGTGCTGCTATAATAAAAAGCAATCTCAAGCATCTAAACTTAAACGGCGAAGTACTTTGCAATGATTTTGAGAAGTGCCTCAGTATGCTTGAGGCAAGCGGGAAAAGGTTCGATTTTGTATTCATAGATCCGCCTTATGCATCGGACTTCGTCGATAGAGCGACGAGTTTTCTGGAAAAAAGCGAGTTGCTGAACAATGGAGCTTGTATCGTTATAGAGCATCCAAAGGATAGAATTCCCGCGATTCCTGACGGCTTGGTGTTAAGAGCTGACAGAAAGTATGGCAAGGCACATATAAGAATGTTGAGAAAGGAATAACATGGCTGTCGGTATATTTGCGGGAAGCTTTGATCCGTTTACAGTAGGACACTTAGATATAGTAAAGAGGGCGTCTGGGATTTTTGAAGAGGTTTATGTCGCTGTATTGACAAACTCGAAAAAAACCTCTGTGTTCACTAAAGACGAAAGGGTTAAGCAGATATGCAATGCTGTGGAAGATGAGGAGATTTGCAATGTCAGCGCCATATCTTTCGAAGGACTGCTTGTCGATTGTGCAAAAAGTGTAGGGGCTACTTGTACTATCAGAGGAGTAAGAAGCCCGACGGATTTTGATTACGAGTACATTATGGCACAAACGAACAAGTATCTATGTGGGGAGCTTGAGACTGTTGTACTCCTTGCAAGACCGGAGTATCTGCATATAAGCTCGTCCATAGTAAAGGAGCTTGGCATCCATTCGGCATCTATTAAGGGATTGGTCCCTGAAATAAATGAAAGCATTGTAGCAGAAAGGTTGAAAGAGTATGGGAGAAAAAGATAATTTCAGAATCAGCATATATGATATTATTCGTCAGCTTGAGGACCTGATTGAGGATAGTCCTAAGCCTGCTTTTGGTGGAAGCGAAAGACGTATAGTCGATGTTGAGGCTGTGCGTGAGTTGATCAGCGATATGAAGGTAGAGATAGACGAGGATATCAGAAAGGCGGTCAGCGTTCTTACAGAAGCCGATAGAATTATGGACAGTGCTGAAGAGCACGCTCAAAGTGTGACCTCGTCGTCCGAAGAAAGAGCGCATAACATAGTGTATGAAGCCAAGACTGATGCAGCAGATATAATCAGCAAAGCTGAAGCACAGGCAAAAAGGCTTATTGAGGATGCCGAGGCAAATGCCGCACGGATAACGGATGAAGCAATTGCAGAGCATGAGAGGATGATTAACGAGAGCACTATCCTTGCAGAAGCAAGAACCCGCGCATCTGCACTAAAAGAGAAGGCAGAAATGCAGTCCACAGAGCTCTACAACAATGCTGTCATATACGCAGACGGAATAATGTCCGATGTTTCAAAGTTCTTATCGATGTATCAGTCTCAAATTAGGCAAAGCAGGGCTGAACTCGGCGCCAAAGAGCTTCCGAAGCCCGTACAGACAAGTACTGAACCGGAAACATCGATACGTGCAAAGAGAGTGATTTCATCCGATAGTGCTACCGTAGAAGTGAAAAGTGCAGGACATTTATCCGGAAAGCGACCGATACAGGAAAAGACAGGGGAGTACGAGCGTGTGAGCACGGCATTCGTACATATCAATGAAGAAACGGATGAGCCGGATGACGATGTATTTGAGACGGCAGCGCACTCATCCAAGCACCAGGGCTTTTTCCGGAGAATAGTGGAAAAACTCAGAGGTGACGAGGATGATGACTACGAAGAAGAATACGACGATGGCGAGAATGAATAAACAGATATGTGACGTCGACACAATGTGTCGGCGTTTTATGTTTGTTTTTTCGGTGATACTAACTTACTTGACAGTAATATCAGTGTCAAAACAAATAAGCACGATATAATTACTATCAAACCGACATAACTGTTGGCGAATAATGTCTCTTCTTCCATTGTCGCAAACACCGACTGACTGTAGTCGTCAAATAATGGTGTAATCATATATGCGATTCCAAATGCTGAGGCAGAATGTATGACCTTTGAAAGCACGTATGCACCAAAAGGGATTTTGATGAAAGCTCTTGCCTGGAAATACACACAGAGCCCGCCAAAACTCAGAATCGCCGATGAGAATGCGGAAACAAGCCTGATATCGGCGTTTGAATACTGCAGGACCGCACAGCCGTTGGTTAATTCCAATATGCCCGTAATTGATGCCTTTACTATGGTTGCATCCATCCCAAACCAAGCAAATACACTCGATATGGCATTTAGAAGACCTGTGCATTCAAGTGCTGTGATAACAACCATAAAAAAAACTATTGTCGCACATATCTTGAGCATCCCATCCAATCCGGACATTATTGACGATGTTATGATACTTGGCAACGATGTATCGGTCTTGTCTGCCGTGTATGTTACATAATGCTGACTCGTTGAAGACATATTTATGCCTAAATATAACAACATTGCCGTGCCGTAATGAGAGATACAAATCGGTACTGCCAACCACGGTTCCTTTAGCATACCTGTACACAGTGCGCCTATTATAAACATAGGTCCGGACAAGTTACTGTACGAGCATAAGTAGGTTGTTCTAATGTTCGCAGTCGAATGGTTTAACTGATAACCATATACGCGGGCACCCGCAGGTAAACCGGATATATTGCATATTACAAATACGGCGAGGGATGAGAGAAATCTTTTTATGCGCGACTTGTGAGAGTGATAAGAGAAAAGCTTGTTGAGAACACCCGACTGTTGTAGTATTGATGCACATACCATAAAAGGGAACAGTGCAGGCATGACAGAATTTAGCCAGAGCTCAAAACCATTTCTCGCGGCATGCATCACATCCCCATAAAAAATAAGCAGTAATGCGTATAGTGCGAGAGCAATAATAAGAGATATTACCAAACCAAGCACCTCCCTCAAGAGAGCATATGTGGAGGCAATGTTCTTTATTTATACTGTCAAAAACCTTTCGCCAAATTCGTCGGAAATACCGCTTTTACACATGAGCAACTGTTGCCTTAAGATATACGAGTACCTGTCGATACTGTGCAACCTATAAGCAGGAGCGGATAACGCGTGTATGTCCGAATTCCGTATTATAATTGGAAGCTCGGATTCTTTGGCTATAGCTGTCAGCAGAGCTGACGCATTCTTACGAACCCCTAAAACCCTTATATACTTCGGCCCCAATTCTCTAATAGTTGTCGCATCTATAGATTGAATACCGAGAAGTATGGACATCATGACTCTTCTCAGCCTTGCCATGCTGTATCGTTTGGATTTGCAGAAAAACAGAAACTCCTCATAAGAGTCACAGTTCATTGCCGCCCTTATAATACTATTCTCCAAACCCTCGCTGACTCCATTTATTTGGCTTAAGTACTCGGGAGTTGAAGCTAAGACTTTGAATCTAAGCAAATTGAACAGAGTGTTATAGTCGGACAAATTGAGGTCTTCTGAAGAAATATAAGAGAATACGTCTTCGGTAGTGCATTCGCGAATTGCGTCCAAATCGGTATTATTAATTAATGCGTCTCTGATATATGATGCACTGCTATATGAACCACATGGCGCAACGGCATCGTGAGGCACACCTACACGTTTTATGGCAAATGGCTTAATATCGAGTTTTCGCCTCTTTATGGCTTTTAGATATTCTATGCCGAGTGTGCTGTTTGCACAGCTGACAGCCTCGTATAACTCAGAATTTGCCCCAGCGCTTACAAGCGCATCCGAAATAGACCTCGCATAAGTCTTGCCGCTTGCTAATTCAACGGATAAAGCTTTTTTAAACTCTGCAGAAGCCGTTATTCCTACGATATTATTCAGTATACCGATGTCGTCAATTTCACTACCGAAGGATAGCATATTTACCACGCCTGTGGATGCAAGAGTGCTTACTGCGCCGTCGGCGAAAAACTCCGCACTCGAAAGCACGCTTACGCAAGGAAGCTCGATAACAATATCAGCCCCGTTCGATAAAGCCCATTTCGCGCGAGTGAACTTATCGAAAAACGCAGGTTCGCCTCGCTGTACAAAGCTTCCGCTCATTACAACGATAACATAGTCACAGCCTGATTTCCTGCGTGACTCTGCGATGTGGTACATATGACCGCGGTGAAACGGATTATATTCTGATATAATTCCTAAGACTTTCATGCAATCCTCCGTGTAAAGTATACCATAAATTGAGAATTATATAATTGTGAAACTATCGCTTTGCATGTTCATTATGCTATAATTACAGTTGCAATACATCTACACTGGAGGGTACAATGTCTATCATCGCAACTATTAAAGAAAAAGCAAGGGCAGACAAGAAATACATACTCTTGCCTGAGGGTACTGAAGAGAGAACCGTACAGGCTGCAAGGCTCATCACCGATGACGGAATAGCCAAGGTTGCTCTGCTCGGAAATGACGAAGAAATCAAGTCCGTTGCCGATAAGTTCAACGTTTCTCTTGATGGCGTAACAATCATTGAGCCTGAAAAGACCGCTGAGTTTACTCCTTTTGTTGAGCAGTTCTATGAGATGCGCAAGGCTAAGGGCGTAACAGTGGAGCAGGCTGAGAAAATGATGCATGACACACTGTTCTATGCCGCTATGATGATTAAGAATAATATGGCAGACGGAATGGTTGCAGGCGCAATAAACACGACAGGCAATACATTGAGACCGGGACTCCAGATAATCAAAATGGCAAAGGGTATATCTGTCGTATCAAGCTGCTTCATTATGGAAGTACCGAATAAGGCTTTCGGTGACGATGGAATAATGATTTTCGGCGATTGCGCAGTCAATCCCGAACCCACAGCAGAACAGCTTGCGGCTATCGCAATATCATCTGCAACAACAGGAAAGGTGCTTTGCGGCATAAATCCCAGAGTTGCGATGCTTTCATTCTCGACAAAGGGCAGTGCAAAGCACGATAATGTAGATAAAGTCAGAACAGCTACAGAGCTGGTACACTCATTGGCTCCCGACCTTATGGTCGACGGCGAACTGCAGGCTGACGCGGCGCTTGTTGAGAAGGTCGGACAGCTTAAGTCCCCGGGTAGCCCGGTAGCAGGCAAGGCAAATGTTCTCATTTTCCCCGACCTGCAGGCAGGCAACATCGGATATAAGCTCGTTCAGAGACTTGCAGGTGCTGAGGCGATCGGACCTATCTGTCAGGGATTCGCAAAGCCCATCAACGACCTTTCGAGGGGCTGTAGCATAGAGGATATAGTGTCTGTTGTTGCAATTACCGCAGTACAGGCGCAAGCACAAGCATAGGGAGTAACAGATATGAAGATTTTAGTAGTGAATGCAGGAAGTTCGTCATTGAAGTATCAGCTCATTGATATGGGCACAAAAGAGGTTGTAGCAAAGGGACTTTGTGAGCGTATAGCAATACAGGGATCAAGGCTTACATATAAGCCCGCAGGCAAGCAGCCTTGTGTAGTTGAAAGGCATATGAATGACCATACCGATGCAATTAAGATGGTACTCGATGCACTCGTCGATCCGGAAATCGGCGTACTGAAGAGCATGGATGAGATCGATGCAGTAGGTCACAGGATTGTTCACGGCGGAGAGAAGTTCAGCGAATCGACTCTGCTTACTGACGAGGTACTCTCGGTTATTGAGAGCCTTACAGAGCTTGCTCCTCTGCATAACCCCGCTAATCTAATGGGCATAAGGGCTTGCAAGGCAATCATGCCGAATACACCAATGGTAGGTGTGTTTGACACCGCATTCCATCAGACGATGCCGATGGAAGCATTCCTATATGGCTTGCCCTATGCCGCATACACAGACCTTATGGTACGTCGTTATGGCTTCCATGGCACATCCCACAAGTATGTTACACAGCGTGCGCTCGAGCTTCTTGGCAAGCCTGTTGAAGAGACAAAGATAATCACATGCCATCTGGGCAACGGATCGAGCATTACTGCCGTACGAGGTGGCAAATCTATAGATACGTCGATGGGCTTCACTCCTCTTGAGGGTGTACCGATGGGTACAAGATGCGGATCGATGGACCCTGCTATCGTTACATACCTTATGGATAAGCTTGACCTCGATGTGAATGGTATTAACGCTTATATGAATAAAAAAAGCGGTGTTTACGGTATAAGCGGCATATCAAGTGACTTTAGAGACCTGCACGATGCTGCCGAAAAGGGTGACGAAAAGGCAAAGGCGGCGCTTAGGGTGTTTGCATACAATGTAAAGAAGTACATTGGCGCATACGCAGCCGCACTGAACGGTGTCGACGGAATCGTGTTTACAGCCGGTATCGGTGAGAATGACAGAGTGCTCAGGGCAATGGTTCTTGAGGGGCTCGATTACCTCGGTGTTGACGTTGACTTCGAGTACAACAACACCTGCCCGCGCGGAGAGGAAGCAGAGCTGTCTACAAAGAATAGCAAGGTAAAGGTGTTCGTCATACCGACCGACGAGGAAATGATGATAGCACAGGACACCGCAAAGCTCGCAGCGAAGTAAAATAAGGAATTATTAGGGTTGACAAAACTCTTGTATACGTTTAGAATGTCAAGGTTATGAGGTGTTATTATGAAGCTTAATGTGGCCACCCTGCTTAAAGTGCCGGGCATGGTTGCAAACGAGCATATCGTTAAGGAGTTGGACTCGTTTGAGTTTAATGGTCGTGCTATAGATTTCGGCTCTCCTGCTGAAATAGATGTTGCGATATCTTACGATGGCGATTGCTTCACTGTAACGGGTGCTTTCAAAAGCTCAATCGTGAGTCGTTGCTCTAGATGTGATGTATCTTTTATAGAGCCGCTCGAGTTCTCGTTCAACGAAAAGTACATTCGTTTCGTTGCGGACGAGGATGATGGTTTGGATGCTTATGAGTACAACGGAGATGTGTTGGACTTGTCGCAGATGATAAACGATAACATCCTTTTGAATTTGCCGATATCCAGCGTATGCTCGGATAAATGCCTTGGCAGGTGCCCGCAATGCGGACAGAATCTTAATACTTTACAGTGCACATGTGCTCCTATATCGGAGGTGCATGGGGAGGATGATTTAAATAATCCCTTTGCAGGACTCATGGAACTGTTTAAAGACGATAAGGAGGTGTAATCATGGCAGTCCCGAAAAGAAAAACTTCAAAGGCAAGACGTGATTCTCGCAGGTCGGCGAATTGGAAGCTGTCCATTCCCGGCATTGTTGAGTGCCCGCAGTGCCACGAGCCAAAGCTTGCTCACAGAGTATGCAAAAAGTGTGGCTATTACGGAAATACTCAGGTAATCGAGAAAGCAGACGCCAAATAAGCTGTTTTGCTTAACAATAGGACCCTTTTAGGGTTCTTTTGTTGTGCTTGATTATAAACAAATGAAGCATTATAATACTTGAGAATATTTTTTGCTATTATGAGGTGTTATGAGGATTATTGTAGATGTACTGGGAGGGGATAATTCCCCCAACGCAGTGATACTGGGTGCTGTTAACGCGTTGGAAGCGGCAGATGATTTCTCTATCATTCTAAGTGGTGATGAATGGACAATCAAAGAGCAACTTCAAGTTATAGGTTATGTCGGCGACAGAATTACGGTTTTACACGCACCGGAAGAAATAAGCTGTAATGAATCGCCTACCGTTGCGATTAAACGTAAGAAGGAGTCTTCTTTGGTGAAAGCTTTGCGTGCAGTGGCGGACGGAGAAGCGGATGCAATCGTTTCTGCGGGTAGCACGGGTGCGGTGCTTGCAGGTGCCATGCTTATAGTTAAGCGTATTAAGGGCATATTGAGACCCGGCCTCGCGCCGATATTGCCGTCCGAAAAAGGACCGTTTATGTTGATCGACTGTGGTGCAAATGTCGATTGCAAGCCCGAGTATTTACAGCAGTTTGCCATAATGGGCAGTGCTTATATGTCGAAGGTAATGGGTATCGAGAATCCCAGAGTAGGCTTGATAAACAATGGTGCTGAGTCAAAGAAGGGCAATGAGCTTACAAAGGCTACGTATTCAATACTGGAGGAAACTCCAGGCATTAACTTTGTGGGCAATGCTGAAGCGCGAGAGATCATGACAGGGGCATTCGATGTACTAGTGTGTGATGGATTCGTAGGTAACGTCGTCCTAAAGTATACAGAAGGCCTTGCAATGAGCCTTGTAAATATGCTCAAAGTCGAATTGATGGGTGACACAAGGTCGAAACTCGGTGCTGCAATTAGTAAGCCCGCATATCGCAGGTTTAAGAAACGTATGGATTATACAGAGTACGGCGGAGCGCCTTTGCTCGGTATTAATGGCGGTATTATAAAGGCTCACGGCAGCTCTGATGCAAAGGCGATAAAAATGGCGATATTGCAAGCCAGAGAATACTTGGTTGGAAATGTGACGGAGACAATCAGCACTTATCTTGCGGATGCAGCCGTTAGCATTGACAAAGATAATTAGATATTGTAGTATCTGAATGGATTTCATGAAAGGCGGTAAACTATGGATTACAAACAGCTTTCAGGCATAATTGCCAATCAGCTTGGTATCGATGCTTCAACCATCACACTTGAATCAAGGTTCAGGGAGGACTTAAAGGCAGATTCTCTTGACGTTGCAGAGCTCATTATCGAATTGGAAGAAACATTTAATATTGAGATTAGCGACGAGGATATTGCCAAGATTATCACTGTCGGCGATATAGTTAAATACATCGAAGAGCATAAGTAATGATACGAAAACGAGCAATGGCCATGCGTTAATCACATGGCCTTGCTGTTGTTTCATTTTGAGGGTATTCAATGCAGAAAGAAAATGAGTTTCTGAATAATATAGAGAATCGCATTGGCTATTCATTTAGGGATAAGGGTGTTCTACTAACGGCGCTGACACATTCGTCCTATGTTAAAGGTGACAGCAATAAGTGCGAGTACAACGAGAGACTTGAGTTTCTGGGAGATGCTGTTCTCGGGCTTATTATAGGCGAGAAGATTTTCCGCGCACTTTCGGGCATGAATGAGGGTAATATGACGCGATTGAGGGCGAGCATAGTTAATGCCAATGCTTTGTATGAGGTCGCAATCAACTTGAAGCTCGGCGAAGCCATAAGAATGGGACTCGGAGAGATAAGGTCGGGAGGCCGTGAGAAAAAGTCAATACTTGCCGACTGTGTGGAGGCTATTATCGGAGCGGTATATCTCGACGGCGGAATGTCGTGTGCTGTAGACTTTATTGACATACAATTTGCGGATATAATCGAGAAAGCTATGACGCACCTTTCCGAGAAGGACCCGAAAACGAAGCTACAGGAATATGTTCAGAGTAAGCATATAGGAGAGCTGAAGTACGAGATGGTATCAGAATCAGGTCTGGCACACGCAAAGGAATACTGCATAGCCGCAGTGCTAAACGGCGAGGTAATAGGAACAGGCATAGGAAGCTCAAAACAAGAAGCAAGTCAGCAGGCCGCCGATTGTGCATTGGATAAGATAAAAGAAAAGGTTTAGTTTTAAATAACGAACGGGGAAATACTTTGAGATTACTGAGGTTGGAAATAACCGGTTTTAAGTCTTTTGAGAAAAAGACCGTTATAGAGTTTGTTGACGGTATTACGGCTATCGTAGGGCCCAATGGAAGTGGAAAAAGCAACATTGCGGATGCGATTAGATGGGTGCTCGGAGAGCAAAGTGCAAAGGCGCTTCGCGGAACAAGAATGGAGGATGTAATATTCAACGGAACAGAACAGCGTAAACCTTTGGGCTATTGCGAGGTTACGCTTGTTTTTGATAACTCCGACGGTAAGCTTGCATCCGATTACACCGAGGTTAGCATAACCAGAAGGGTGTACAGAAGCAACGAAGGCGAATATCTAATTAACTCCAGACAATGCAGGCTGAAGGATATTCAGGAGCTGTTTAGGGACACAGGAATAGGCAAGGAAGGATACTCGATAATCGGCCAAGGCAGAGTTGAGGAGATTCTCTCAAACAAATCAAGTGAGAGGCGCGCAATATTTGAAGAAGCCGCTGGCGTAATGAGATTTCGCTCACGCAAAGAGGAAGCGGAGAGAAAGCTTGCAAACACTCGCGATAACCTCGTAAGAATTAGGGATATCATAGCTGAGCTCGAGGACAGACTCGTACCTCTTGAGACTCAAAGTGCAGATGCAAGAAAGTATCTTCTGATGAGGGATGAGCTTAAATCTGCGGAATTGAATCTATATCTGATACAACACGATAGGCTGAATGAACGCATTAACGCCACTAACCAGGTAATTGAGCAGTTATACAACGAACAGCTCGATGCAGAGGTGCAAAGTGAACAGATTTCTTCACAGTGCGCCTCCTTGGAAGAGTCTGAGAGGACACAGAATGCGACTATAAACGAGCTTCAGAATAAGCTTATTGGACTGACTTCAACCATTGAGGGACATGCAGGCGAAACTAAAGTACTAAATGAGAGGCTTTTGAACGCGAGGTGTGAACGGGAACGCCTTATGTCGGCAAGCGAAGACGACGAAAGCGCATTAGAAGCACTTTTTGCAAAGATAGATGAACTTAGCTTAAGGCTTTTGCAGATAAACGATAGTTTGGTGCAGCTACAGGATAGCGTCGATACCCAAGACAAAGACTACAGATTGAAGACAGAACTGATCGACTCGATGCAGGAGAAGCTTGATGAGCAGAAATCAATGCTCATAGCTTCACTCGGAAAGATGTCGGACGCAAAGAGCGATCTTGCCCGAATCGAAACGATGAAAGATGCTCTTGAAGCCAGAAAAGGCGAGCTGGAAAAAGCCGTACAGGAACAAAACGCGGAGCTATCTAAATTGGAGTGCGAAAAAGCTGATGCTGTAGCTGAGTTAGATGAACTTTTATGCGATATTCATTCGGAAAATGTGAAAGCAACGACACTTTTGAATGAGCGTGAACGTGTCAAGAAAGTGCTCGATGCTGTGGATGCAGAAATAGCTGATTTTGAAAGAAAAATAAGCTCTGGACAGTCAAGGGAACGTGTTCTAACTGAGATGAAGGAAGCGCACGAGGGCTTTTATGCGAGCGTTCGCAATATAATGAGAGACGCCGCAAACGATGTCGCTTTGAGAAGCGCGATCGAGGGCGTTGTTGCGGAGCTTATCTCTGTACCGGAACAGTTCGAGGTTGCTATAGAGATGGCACTCGGGTCGGCTTTGCAGAATATAGTTACCAAAACAGAGGAAGACGCCAAGTATGTTATCGAGCAGTTAAGAAGGCGGAATTACGGCAGAGCTACTTTTTTGCCTCTATCTTTGGTCAGACCTCGCACGTTAAATGAAAATGAGAGAGCAGTAACCAGAACACCAGGTTGTTTTGGAGTGGCAGACGAGCTGATTTCATACGACAACAAATACCGTAACGCCGTTTCTAACTTATTGGGACGGACTATAATTGTGCGAGATGTTGACATCGGAATAGCGATTAATAAGCGAGTCGGCGGCACTCTTAGAATAGCCACACTACAGGGCGATATAATAAACCAAGGTGGCTCTATAACAGGCGGAAGCGTACAGAAACGTGAATTTAGCTTACTTGGAAGAGAGCGAGAGCTGAATCAGTTGTCCGAGAGCATAAAGGAAATACGGACAAGCGCAGGAAAACTCGTCGATTCAAGGGTGCAATTGCAGAGAAGTATTGCTGATTATGACACCAATATTTTGCAGATTAAGGCTGTAATCCACGACATGGATGTGGAGAAGGCAAGACGGCAGGAGAAAATCGATACACTGGTGAAACTGTATGATGAGGCCAATGCGGATTTGGATGAGACTAAAAGTGAATTGTCGAGGGTAATTGACAACATTGAAGATGCGAGGACAAGCTATGATCACTCGGAGCAGATGCGCGACGACATGGAGCATGAGAGACAGATAACTGTCGCGGACATATCAAGGCTGCAAAAGGAACTGTATGCTATGCGCCAGAATCATTCGAGTGAGAATGAGAGGCTGACTGTTTTGCATGTCGAGCTTGCCTCTTCCAGAAAAGAGGCTTCTTCGACAACCTCTGAGATTTCACGGCTTAACAATGAAATCGAGCGTATTAAGAAAAAACAGCAGACGGATAGGAAAAGATTGATTGAACTAGACGGCATTGAAGGAAGGCTGCTTGAAAAACTGGCATCGATGGATAACACGGTATTGGAAGGACGGCAAGAGGCTGAAAACTTGAACGAGGAAATCCGAAGATTGGGCGATGAGCTTGATAAGCACAGACATCATTTGGATGAGGTAAGGCTTAGCAGGAGCGGTATTCAGCAGCACCTGGAATCAGTCAGAGAGAGAATCTCCAAGGCACAGCTGCAGCTTAGCAAGGCTACCTCCGAGTTGGAAGCAGCACAGGATAGAATCTGGAGAGACTATTCCATGACGCTTGAGAACATTCTGCCGTATAGGAGAGATGTTTCTGCATCAGCTGAGCACCTCAAGATTGACGAGTTGAGAAAGCAAATTCGCGCTCTCGGTGAAGTGAATGTTTCCTCTATCGATGAGTATAAGCTAGTTAAGAATCGCTACGATGCGATGGTCACCCAATCCGCAGACCTCGAAAAGGCAGAAGTGGATTTGCAGGAGTTGATCGGTGAGATACTCTTAAACATGCAGAACCAGTTTAGGACACAGTTTGAAGCCATACAGAGAAACTTTGCGGAGGTATTCTCTGAGTTGTTCAGAGGCGGCAATGCGGAATTAGTTTTGAGCGATAAGGAAGATATATTGAACTGTGATATCGACATAATCGCACAGCCACCGGGAAAGAAGCTTCAGCTATTGTCTCTCCTGTCGGGAGGCGAGCGCGCTCTGACGGCGATAGCGTTGTTGTTTGCGATATTAAAACTCAAGCCGACTGCATTCTGCGTTTTGGATGAGATAGAAGCCGCCCTCGACGAGGTGAATGTATCAAATTATGCTGAATACCTGGTAAAATACTCCAAGGAAACGCAGTTCATACTCATTACTCACAGGAAAGGCAGTATGGCAGTCTGTAACGCACTGTACGGTGTTGCAATGGAAGAAAAGGGAGTATCAAAGATTGCTTCGGCTAAGTTTGAGAATGTAGGATAGGAGAATTCGATGGGTTTTTTTGATAAGCTTAAAGAAGGATTGTCAAAGACGAGAAACGCTATTTTCGACGGGCTGTTTGGTGTGGAGAGAATAGATGACGACTTCTATGATGAGATAGAAGAAGCTATGATTGTGGCGGATATAGGCGTGCGTACTACTCAGAAGTTGATGGAGATGCTAAAAACCGGCGTTACTGAGAACAAGCTAAAAACTAAGGACGAGGCTAAGGAGTATTTGATTAAGTGCTTCGCCGATATAATGCGTCCCGATAGCGAGTTTATCGGAGATGAACCTGCGGTCGTATTGATTATCGGTGTCAATGGCGTAGGAAAGACCACGTCAATAGGCAAGCTAGCGCATATTTATAAACAAAAAGACCGCAAAGTCATACTTGCCGCCGCGGACACGTTCAGGGCCGCTGCCGCAGAACAACTTACGGTTTGGGCAGATCGAAACGATGTCCCGATAGTAAAACACAACGAAGGCGCCGATCCTGCCGCCGTTGTATTTGACGCAATAGCTAAATACAAGGCAAAGAACATGGATATGCTCATTTGCGATACTGCAGGAAGGTTGCACAATAAGGTCAACCTCATGAAAGAGCTGAACAAGATTCGCAGGGTCATAGAACGCGAACTGCCAGATACCAAATGCGAGGTATTGCTCGTGATTGATGCCACGACAGGACAGAATGCAATAGTGCAGGCAAAGGCGTTTGGGGAGGCTACCGGGCTTACGGGAATTATCATAACAAAGCTCGATGGAACTGCACGCGGAGGTGTGGCACTTGCCGTAAAAGAGGAGCTCGGAATACCTGTCAGGTTTATCGGCGTCGGCGAAGGCATCGAGGATATGCAGGAATTCGTACCCGAGGAATTCGCAAAAGCACTTATCTAAAAGCAAATGTAACGATTGCGGAAAAAACACTTGACTGCAATCGTTTTTTTTGTATAATGAGAGAGGTGTAAAGCTTAAGTACTTTACAGGGGTGTGCAATGGATTATATTCAACGTTCCTTGTTGTTTGATTGCTATGGCGCTCTACTGACGGAAAGACAGCGAGACTTGTTGAGCCAAAGCATTGATGAGGACTGCTCTCTGTCGGAGATTGCCGAACGAGAGGGGATATCCAGACAAGGAGTCCGCGACTCGCTCAGAAAGGCAGAGGTTCAATTGCAGGAATATGAGAATGCATTGGGCATGGTTGAAAAACGCCTTAAGCTGGAAAAGTGTTTAAGAGTGCTGATGCAGGATGTTGAACACCTTGACGAGAAAGATCCACGGGTTATGAAACTTATCGAGGATATTCGCGTCATGATAGATGCTTTGGAGTATTGATATGGCATTTGAGGGTATCGCCGCTAAACTACAGGGTATATTCAATAAACTGTCGGGCAGGGGCAAGCTTAGTGAGAAGGATGTTAAAGAGGCAATGCGCGAAGTAAAGCTTGCTTTACTTGAAGCGGATGTCAACTTTCTCGTCGTCAAATCCTTCATAAATAAGGTCACAGAACGTGCTGTCGGAGCGGAGGTGCTTGAAAGTCTTACGCCGGCGCAGCAGGTTATCAAAATAGTCAATGAAGAGCTTACCAATCTGATGGGCGGTGTAGGATCCAAGCTTGAATTCGGAAGTCAAAAACCTTCAATCATACTTATGGCAGGCTTGCAGGGTACAGGTAAAACCACAATGTGTGGAAAGCTTGGGCAGTACATTAAGAAGTTCCACGGCAAAAGCGTCATGCTTGCCGCGTGTGATGTGTATAGGCCGGCAGCGATAAAGCAGCTGCAGATAGTCGGCGAAAAACTTGGACTTACAGTATATGAAGAAGGTCAAAACGATCCCGTTCAGATTGCAATGCACGCAATTGAGAAGGCGAAGCATGGTTTCTTTGACTGTGTAATAATCGATACGGCTGGTCGTCTGCACATAGACACCGAGATGATGGTGGAGATAAAGGCAATTAGGGACGAGGTTAAGCCCGCTGAGATATTGCTTGTTATAGACGCCATGACAGGTCAGGATGCCGTAAATGTCGCAAAGGCTTTTAATGAGACGCTTGAGATTACAGGCGTAGTGCTTACAAAGCTCGACAGCGATACACGAGGAGGAGCCGCTTTGTCTGTTAAGCAAGTGACAGGGAAGCCTATCAAATTTATAGGTACCGGCGAGAAGCTTACAGACATCGAACCTTTCCACCCGGATAGAATGGCTTCACGTATACTCGGCATGGGCGACGTGTTGACTTTGATCGAAAAGGCTCAGAGTTTATACGACGAAAAGAAAGCTTTGGAGCTTGAATCTAAACTTAAAAATGACGAATTTACTCTGGACGATTTCCTTGAACAGTTCCAGCAAATCAGAGGAATGGGTTCACTTGAGGATATAATGGGCATGTTGGGCATAACCGCGTCACAGATCAACGGCGCTCAAGTTGACGAAAAACTTATGAGCAGGTATGAAGCGATTATTCGCTCCATGACGCCCAAGGAAAGGTCGAAGCCCGCGATACTCAATGCAAGCAGACGCAGACGCATAGCTAGCGGAAGCGGAACGTCCGTGCAAGAAGTAAACAGACTGCTAAAACAGTACAATCAGACGAGAGAGATGATGAAGCAGTTCTCCGGCAAAAAGGGAAAACGCTTCGGCAAGAAAATGAAACTGCCTTTTAGCTTTTAGTCGCTAACAACGGAGAAACCGTTTTAGATATAATTTTTTGGAGGAATATAACATGGTAAAGATCAGACTTCGCAGAATGGGTTCAACACATTCTCCCTTCTATCGTATAGTCGTAGCAGATTCTCGCGCTCCCCGCAACGGTGCTTTCATCGAGGAAATCGGTTATTATAACCCCCTCGCACAGCCTGCTGAGATAAAGGTAGACGTAGAGAAGGCTAAGAAGTGGATTGGCAACGGTGCTCAACCCACCGACACAGTTCGCACATTGCTCAAGCAGTCCGGTGTTCTGTAATGACTTCGGAAGATATCATCAACACCGAGTCAACGGAAACTGAATCCACAGACACAAAGTCTGTTATCGAATTAGTCGAGCATATCGCAAGGAATCTTGTAGATAAACCGGATTCAGTCGTTGTCAAGGAAGATAGTGTTATCGACGGCGGAGAAGTTCTTTTGGTATTGTCTGTAGACCAGGAAGACATGGGTAAGGTCATAGGCAAACAGGGACGAATCGCAAAGGCAATCAGGTCTATACTTAAGTCGTGCTCTATAAAGCAGGGCAAGAGATACATATTGGATATCAAGTGATGGACTATTTACGTATTGGCTTGATATCCAAACCACACGGTATACAAGGCGCCATAAAGGTCATGCCTCTCACAGATAATGTCGAGAGGTTCAATGACCTTTCTGATGCTTTTGTAGAAACCTATGGTAAGTACCAGCCTGTGAAAGTCACAGATGTCAGCGTGCAACCCAATGTCATCTATATGAACATATCGACGTGTCAAACCCGCGAAGCAGCGGAACTTTTGCGCAATTCGTATATATGCGTCGATAGAGAACACGCCGTTGTGTTGCCAGAGGGTAGGTATTTTGTAATCGACCTTGTGGGATGTAATGTGTCCACATCGTCCGGCGAGCAGTTGGGTAAACTTGTTGAGGTGTACGAGACCGGAGCAAACGACGTGTACAGAATCCATGGCAAGCGAAAGCTTGCGGTCCCCGCGCTCAAACGCCTTCTAAAGGACGTGAATATATCTGAAAAGCAGATAACGCTTGACAGCGATGTCTTTGCAGAGGTCGTTTTATATGAAGATTGATATACTGACGACATTTACGGAGATGTTTGGCGGTGTGTTCGGCACAAGTATTCTCGGACGTGCGACCGACAAGGGTATTTTGGATATAAGTATACATAATATCAGGGATTATTCCGAATCCAAGCACAAGAATACAGATGACTATACTTTTGGCGGCGGTGCGGGAATGGTTATGATGCCACAGCCTGTGTATTCGTGCATTGACAGCGTCGACCCTAATCATGATGCATACTGCATATATATGTCTCCAAAGGGTAGGCCACTGACACAGGATGTGGCAAGAGAGCTGTCGGTAAAACCTCATATACTTATCTTGTGCGGCCACTACGAAGGCATAGACGAGCGAATCATGCAACGCATGGACGACGAGATTTCAATTGGCGATTATGTACTTACAGGCGGAGAGTTGCCTGCAATGGTTCTGGTTGACTGCTTTGCAAGGCTCATTGATGGAGTATTGGGCTCTGATGCGTCTGCCAAGGACGAGAGCTTTTCAGACAATTTGCTTGAGTATCCCCAGTATACCAGACCGGCCGTGTTCAGAGATATGGCTGTTCCGGAAGTACTTCTTAACGGAAATCATGCGGAAATCGCAAAATGGAGAAGAGAACAGTCTATAAGACTGACTTATGAGCGCAGACCAGAACTTTTAAAACGTGCTGATTTGACGAGAAAGGATTTGCAATATATGGAACGGTTGAAATCCCGAGAACAAGAAAACAACGAATGAATCAAAAAGAGAGATAAGACTCATAAAAATATTGTTGCACTGCGATGAACGTTGTGTTATAATCCCACTCGGACTATAGGTGGTCCTCTGCTGATGAGCATGAACACCTGAAATTGAAAGGAGAATTTTATATGTCTGATATTATTCGTGAGCTTGAAAAAGAGCAGCTCCGTACCGACCTCCCCGAGCTTGAGATCGGTGATACCGTTAGGGTATACGTTAAGGTTGTTGAAGGTAGCCGTGAGCGTCTGCAGAACTTCGAGGGTACTGTAATCAAGATGCAGGGCGGTGGACTTAGAAAGACATTTACAGTTCGTAGAATTTCATACGGCATCGGCGTTGAGAGGACATTCCCGTATCACAGCCCGCGTATCGGTCGTATTGAGATAATTCGTCACGGTAAAGTTCGCAGAGCTAAGCTGTACTACCTGCGTAACCGCGTCGGTAAGGCTGCTAAGATTGTCGAAAGGTTCGTTGAAAAGTAAAAGAACAAAGTCAACCCCCATAGAGATTGTGGGGGTTGTTGTTATATGGAGGCAAAATGCTTGTAAACTGGTATCCCGGCCATATGGCAAAGGCCAAAAGAATGCTTCAGGAGAACTTGAAGCTTATTGACGTTGTCGTAGAGGTTGTAGATGCAAGATGCCCGATGGCAACACGCAATCCCGATTTTGAGAGTCTATTTTCGGGTAAGGACAGGATAATTATCCTTAATAAAGCGGATCTCGCCGATCAGTCTGTAACAAATGCATGGATAGATTTCTTTAAGGCGCAAGGTATATTGGCAGTTGAGTTTGTATCCACAAAGTCGTCAATGAAGAAGAAGGCCGTTGAGATTATATCAAAGGCTGCCGAAGAGAAGGTAGCGAGAATGAAGGCCAAGGGAGTAGTTAAGGTCGTCAGAGCTATGATTGTCGGCATCCCGAATGTAGGCAAGTCAACATTCATAAATTGCGTAGCAGGTGTTTCGAGGGCACAGGTTGGCGATAAACCGGGTGTGACGCGCGGTAAGCAATGGGTTAGAATCACCCCGCACCTTGAGCTCATGGATACCCCGGGTATGCTTTGGCCAAAGCTCGAGAACGAATTGTATGCGAGCAGATTGGCATATATCGGTTCGGTACGCGATGATGTACTTAATATAGAGCAGATGACTTTGGGACTTATAGAGGTGCTCAGAGAAAGGTGCAGGAGCAAGTTCGAATTGCGGTATAGCATTTCGATATTCAACGAAGACACCGATGCAGATGTACTTCATGCTATTTGCAAGAGCAGAGGTTTTATAACCTCGCAGGATGAATTCGACATAGAAAGAGGGTGCAGAATTATTTTAGATGAGTTTAGAGCAGGAAAAATCTGCAGATTGAGCCTCGATTTACCATCTGAGATTGCCAATGAAGAAAGTTGATTATGCGGACAGATATATAAGTCTTACGGAGTTCGAGACACCGTTATGGGCGGAAGGCTTGACTGTTGTGGGCGCGGATGAAGTCGGAAGGGGACCGTTGGCGGGACCTGTTGTTTGTGCTTGCGTTTCAATCGCGCAGGGGATTGTTATAGATGGTATAGACGATTCAAAAAAAGTCAGCGAGAAGAAGCGTATTCGGTTGAATGAACTGATAAGAGAAAACTGCTCGTGCGTTGGGCTCGGATGGGCATGGCAGAGTGAAATCGATGAGCTGAACATATTGGAAGCGACGAAAAAAGCATTTGTCGACGCTTATAAACGAGCGGCGAGTATAAAAAAGCCCGATGTATTGCTCATAGATGCGGTTTCGGGGCTCGATTTGGATGTCAGACAGCTATCAATTATACACGGGGATGCAAGAAGCTATTTGATCGCCGCCGCATCAATAATAGCTAAAGTCGCAAGAGATGCTTACATGATAGAGATGGACAAGATCTACCCGATGTATGGCTTTGCGCGAAACAAAGGCTACGGTACAAAGGAGCATATCGACGCTTTGAAGCGATTTGGCCCGTGCGAACTACACAGGAGAACCTTTATAAAGAACTTTTTCTGAGACCTGAGGGTGTATTCTATGCTTATTGACAACAGAAAACTCGGAGAACAGGGCGAGACTGTCGCCCTTAACTTTTTACTGACCAAGGGATATACGCTCATTGACAGAAACTACAGGGCTATGCGATGTGAAATAGACCTGATAATGAAAGCTCCCAATAATGAGATCGTTTTTGTTGAAGTTAAAGCCAGAACGAATCAGAGATACATACTTGGCAGGCAAGCTGTGAACAAGTCGAAACAGTTGAATATAATAAAGGCCGCAGAGCACTTTGTCAGTGAAAACAACTGTTATGATGCGTTCATGAGGTTTGACGTTATCGAAGTCGATATGCCTTCAAAGACCGTAGTGCACATCGAGAATGCATTTGTCCGGTAAGTCAGTGTATACTATTTGGCGTTACTGTGTTATGATTTAGGAAAGAGATGGAGACAGGAGTGAATTCATGCGAAACCGAAAGATAACGGCGGGTATTCTTCTTGTGGTATTGCTTTTAGTTGTCTGCGGATGCAAAGCCACTTCAGATAGCTTTGGAATAGAACTCGTTGAAAATGGCTCGTTTGATACGGAAGACTCTGATTTGCCGGATGGTTGGCAACTCACGGGTTGGGATCTGTCCGACAGCACGTCCACATATCAAATCGTATCTATAGATGATAGAACGAACTGCGTTTATATCAATAATATGTACCCGAACGATTACAGACTCGAGCAAACCATATCTGTCGAGCCTGATAGCTTTTATCGTATTACTTGCTACGTCAAGACTAAGGGTATACAAGATGAGGAATCTGCAGGAGCTAACATATCGCTGACCGATTCTTTAGCATCATCGAGTGGAGTTTATGGAACAAACGATTGGCAGAAGATAGAGCTCGTCGGTAAGACTGCATCCAAACAAAAGAATATAACGGTCGCTGTAAGAGTCGGTGGATTCGGAAGAGAGGCTTCAGGGGAAGCATGGTTTGATGACATCAGCGTAAAGAAGATTACACCCACTGAAGCCGGATCAAATTATTCTGATTTTTCGCCTTTTGTTTTGAGCCAGGGCGACGATGACGGTGATTCCGACAATGTGTTTGTTTCGGATGCGGTGTATGGCTATGTCCTGATTGTGACGGTCGCACTTGCGCTAGGTCTCTATATTATCTATCAGAATTATTTAAAAGTCGGAAGAACTCTGTTACTTGATGCGGAAAAGGACAAGCGAAAAGTCTTTTTGCTTATTGTGCTTGGCGCGGCATTCTTGATTAGAGTTATTTGTTCGGTTATATTCGTGGGACATACAACGGATATCGGATGTTTTGTCGGATGGGCGTCGCATCTTGGAAATGTTGGTATATCCAGCTTTTATGAGACCATATCGTTCTGCGACTATCCTCCGGGATATATGTATGTGCTTTGGATAATCGGAAACATATACAAGCTTTTCGGTATAACGGGGGGAAGTCTATATTATTTGTTGGTAAAACTGCCCACTATAGCCGCTGACTTGCTAATTGCGCACTTTGTCTATAAAATTGCAGATAAGCGCTTTAACGGCACTGTTGCAAAAGCGGCGCTCATCATAGCGGCGTTTAACCCTGTTTTTATGTTCCTAAGCTCTGCTTGGGGTCAGATCGATCAGCTACTTACATTGGTCGTTTTGATTGCGATGTATTTCTTCGTAGAAGAAAGGCCTGTGTATGCGGGTTTGGCTTATGGCTTGGCAATATTGATAAAGCCACAAGCACTCCTGTTTGGTCCGATTATGTTTGCCGCCTACATGCTTTATATTAAAGACAAAGACGAAAATAATCGTTTTGGGATTACTCCTATAGGTTATGTAGTTGCAGGCATCGGTATGACGTTGGTGTATATCGCATCGGGAAGTCAAGGTTTAAACAATATGCTTTTAGGCATAGGAGCGGCTGTAATAGGTGTCAGCGTAATCGCATTCATAGCAGATTTGATAATAAGCAAGCCTGTACGCAGAAAGACGCTTTTAAAGATTCACGGAGCGGTTGTCGGGGCTGTTGCATTGGTTTTCGTTGCGTGCCTGCCGTTTAAGGGCAATCAAAGCATTCTTTGGTTCTTAGATAAGTATATAGGAACTGCCAATTCATACAGATATGCAAGTGTTGAGGCGTTTAACCTGTTTGCGTTACTGGGTGCAAACTGGGTCTCGGTAGACGAGACTATTTTGAGTATTTCGTACGAAACATGGGGTACGATATTTATCGTACTGGTTTGCATTTATTCGGTTGTATTGTATTGGTTTGGAAGAAAGAGCAACAAAGGTAGTTTGCTGTTGTCTTCTGCATTTCTTATTGCGGGAGTGTTTGTACTCGGACACTTTATGCATGAAAGATACATATTCCCGTCAGTAACGCTTCTGCTGTTTGCTGCATTTATATACAATGACAAGAGGTTGTATACTTGCTTTGGGTTATTCTCATGCACGCTGTTGTTTAATTCATTGTTTGCTTTTAATGTTATCGCAAATCCGGCTTGGAGGTCGGACATTTACAATGTCATGGCGAGACTATGCTCATTTGTAAATGTAGTCGGATTCGCATATCTCGCTTGTATTTGCACGAGCATCATGATAAATAAGAGAACCATGCCTATTCTTTCAAAAAAAGAAAGAAGCAAGCTGATGGAAAGGGATGAAGATTTATTGAGACATAGTAGCAATCGTGACAAAAAGTCGGTAGTCGTACAATCGATTTTACCGCCGCCTACAGACAATAAACTGCATTACACGAGAAAGGATTACTTATTCTGCCTAATAATCACATTGGTATATACAGTTGTAGCAATAGTGAATCTCGGCTCTTTGAATGCACCTGAAAGCTATTGGATAGGTACCGATAATGATAGCTTTACGATTAGCCTTGGTGAAGGCGTATACGTTTCGGAGGTCAGGATTTATGGCGGCATAGAAACGACATCCTCACGTAAAAGTTACATAAATATTTCCATAGACGGCACATTTAATGAGTCGTATATATTTAATAACGGAAATATGTTCAGGTGGGATGTAATGACATCGCCTTATAAGGTATGCTCCGAGTTGAAGTTCACGATAAGCGGCGGAGATGCGTGGATAAACGAGATCGCGCTTTTCGATAAAGATAATAACTATATCTCATATACCATTGACAATCCGAGCGCGGTTGCGGTTTGCGATGAGCCGGACGAAGTGGAAAACATTCCATCTTACTTAAACGGAATGTACTTTGACGAGCTTTATCATGGCAGGACTGCATATGAGCATCTCAACGGTTTGAACCCGTACGAGAATTCACATCCTCCGCTCGGAAAGATATTCATATCATTGGGCATAGCAATATTCGGGATGAATCCGTTTGGCTGGAGAATAGTGGGCACAGTGTTCGGTATAATAATGCTTCCGATACTGTATGCATTTGCAAAACGCTTATTTAAACGCTCCGATTACGCATTGGTAACGGCTGGGTTGTTTGCATTCGACTTCATGCACTTTACGCAAACGAGAATTGCGACGATTGACGTATACTCGGTATTCTTTGTACTGCTAATGTATTACTATATGTATCAGTACTATACGATGAACTTTCACGTCGACGGCTTGAAGAAGACGCTAAAGCCTCTTGGTCTGGCGGGACTGTTCTTCGGTTTGGGCGCCGCAAGCAAATGGACAGGCATATATGCCGGCGTTGGATTGGCAGTAATACTGGCTATTTCTCTCATACGACGCTTTATCGAAAGAAACAAGGTGTTAAAGAACGGTACAGCTGCTGAGCGTGCTATGGTGGAAAACTGTGTTAAAAACACGATTCTTACATTGCTATTCTGTTGCGTGTTCTATATAGCAGTACCGGTGGTGATTTACATACTCTCGTACATCCCATACATGGTCTGCGAGAACCCCCGTGACCTTGAGGGAATATGGGATCTTCAGTTGTGGATGTACAACTACCATAGCAAGCTTGTGGCAACTCACGATTTCCAATCCGCGTGGTACTCGTGGCCGTTCACAATACGTCCAATATGGTACTACAACGCTTCCCATGTGGGTGCAGGTATGACGGGATGTATATCGGCATTCGGTAATCCCGCAGTATGGTGGGTAAGTACTATCGGTACAATAATACTCTCTTTCAATTTGATATCTAAAAAAACAAAGCTGGAGAAGGGTATGACAGCAGCCTACATGGGTATTGCCGCAAACTTCCTGCCGTGGGTGCTTGTCACAAGATGTACATTCATCTATCATTTCTTCGGTACGGTACCGTTCATGTTGATATGTGCGATGTATGCCCTCAAGTCTTGGGAGGACAGGGACAAGAGAGTCGCCACCTTTAAATGGGTGTGGCTTGGCGTTGCAATCGTGCTGTTCATTATGTTCTATCCGGTATTGTCGGGAACACCTGTATCTGTAGATTATGCTAATTGGCTGGAGTGGATGCCCACATGGGTATTTACTGTGAAGTGATGAAATATGAAGAAAAGCTTTATACAATTTGTCAAATTTGGAATTGTAGGTGTGACCAATACTCTCGCAGACTTCATCGTGTATACGGTATTGGTTTCACTTACTCCGATAAATTACGTGATCGCTCAAGCCATATCTTACTCGTGCGGCGTTCTTAACAGCTATTTGTTGAATACTGCATGGACGTTCAAGAAGGAGAAAAGACGCGACCTAAAGGAGTTCATCACATTTGTTCTTGTCAACATATTCTCTTTGGGTGTTTCCATAGGAGCATTGTATTTATGTAAGAACTATCTGTTTGACGATGGTGTTGCGGCAAATTGGCTGTTAGGCACATTCGCAGGAAGCTTTATAGGTTCCAAGGCCAATGCGATTGAGATTCTGAGCAAAGTTGTGGCTACTCCGATCTCTATAGTTGTTAACTTTGTGGGCAATAAATTGGTTGTGTTTAAGAACAAAAATGAGGATGCTCCTGAGGTGGGATGATGCTGGGGAAAGTTACGAGCTTTGGACTTAGCGGTATTGCCGGGTGTGCAATACAAATCGAAGTGGATGTTTCGGGCGGCTTGCCAAGTTATGAGACGGTAGGTCTACCCGATGCAGCTGTCAGAGAGTCCAAGGAGAGAGTGCGCGCGGCAATTACAAACAGCTCGCTGCCGTATAGATTCGGCAAGGTAACGGTGAATCTTGCGCCGGCAGGAATGAAAAAAGTAGGCTCAGTGTACGATTTACCCATCGCTCTTGCATTGCTTATATGTTCCGGTGTGATTACACAGGAACAGGTTGACAAATACGCAGTGGTTGGCGAGCTTGCTTTAGGCGGCGATGTTAGACCAGTTATGGGCATGCTACCTATGACCATGGCGGCTTTTGAACTGGGATATAAGAATATCATAGTCCCGTTTGACAACGCTTCCGAAGCGGCATATGTGAGCGGTATTGATGTATTTCCGGTACGTACCCTCAACGAAGCGGTTGATCTTATATGTTGTAGTACCGAAATAAAACCATATGTTGTGAAGGCATGGAAACCTGAGCTTGCAAAGAGTGCAGTAGACTTCAGTGATATCAAGGGTCAGCAGGGGGCAAAAAGAGCTGCTGAAATAGCGGCGGCAGGCGGACACAATATCCTATTGATTGGTGCTCCCGGTGCGGGAAAGACCATGATTGCAAAGGCGCTTCCTTCCATATTGCCAAGACTGACATTTGAAGAAGCACTTGAGATAACAAAAATACACTCAGTTGCAGTTGGTGTGGATTATTCATCCGGTATAGTGACACAGAGACCGTTTAGGTCACCGCACCATACAGCGTCAGCCGCTTCGCTTGTTGGTGGCGGTTCTAACGCTGTTCCGGGTGAAGTAAGTCTTGCGCACTTAGGAGTACTGTTTCTCGATGAATTTACCGAGTTCGACAAAAGAGTTCTTGAGACGCTCCGGCAACCCATTGAGGATGGAGTCATTTCTGTCGCGAGGGTTAATGCAAAGGCAGAGTACCCTGCAAAGATAATGCTCGTAGCCGCTATGAATCCTTGCCCTTGTGGATACTTTGGTTCAAGGACAAGGCAATGCACTTGTTCCCAACCCACTATACAGAAGTATTTGAACCGTATAAGCGGACCGATGCTCGACCGAATCGATTTGCACGTCGAGATGTCCGAGGTTGCATATGAGGATCTCAGATCGGATGCAAAAACGGAGACTTCAGCTGAGATACAGAAGCGAGTTGAACGCGCAAGACGGTTTCAGGCCAAACGATATGCAGACGAACAACGCATCAGATGTAATGCACAGCTCGAGCAAAAGCATTTGAAAAAGTATTGTGTACTCGATGATGTTTGCTCAAAACTGCTGGGAAAAGCGATGAAGGCGTGTAACCTGACCCCAAGGGCTTACGCAAGGATTCTTAAGGTTGCAAGGACTATTGCTGACCTCGAATGTGAAGAGAATATAAAGCCGCAACATGTTGCAGAAGCCATACAATACAGAAGTATAATCAGCAAATATTGGAGGTAAGAAATGTTTGAGCGAGGTTCCGAGTACAGATACTGGTTATGGATGCATACATGTCTTACGACTGCGAGCAGAACGTTTTACTATCTCATTTCTGAGTATCGGAGCGCAAAGGCTGTGTTTGAGGCGGCTGCGGAGAGAAAAATCGTTCAGACAAATTTCATTTCAAAGGCTGCTGTAGATCGTTTAAATCAAGGAATGGATGAAGATAAAATCGATGAATACATCGCGCGCTACGAGGCAAAGGGCATTAGAATGGTCGCCTCAATTGACCCGAATTACCCAAGACTACTGGCAGAGATATTCGATTCACCAAGCATTTTGTACTATAAAGGAGAGTTGCACCCTGAGTTGGATATACCTATCGCTGTTATAGGCGCAAGAAAATGTACGGATTACGGACGCCGCGTAGCGAGGACACTTTCAAAACAGCTGGTCGATTTTGGAGGATGCGTTATATCGGGTTTGGCATACGGCATAGATACCGAAGCTGCTATGGGTGCGTTGAAGAGCAAAGCATCGGACTATGCTACTATTGCGGTTTTGGGCTCTAGCTTTGATTCGGTATATCCCAAAGCGAATGAGAAACTGGCGCGACAGATTGAGGAGCGCGGAGCTGTAGTGACGGAGTTTCCTAACGGATACCCTACGACTTCAAAGAACTTCCCTGCACGAAATAGAGTCATAAGCGGATTGAGCCGTGGCGTAATGGTAGTTGAAGCAGGAGAAAAGAGCGGCACGAGCATTACCGTGGATTATGCGCTTGAGCAGGGACGCGATGTGTTTGCGGTGCCTGGCAGGCTCACAGACGAGATGTCATTCGGAACAAACAGAATGATAAGGGAGGGTACCGCAAAGCCTGTATTCGGCATTAACGATATACTGGAAGAGTATAATCTTCATGCAGAGCCCAACAAGACATTACGAAAAGAGGACAAGCAAACACTTGAACCCGATACACTCTATGTGTACGAAGTAATTAAAAAAGCGCCAATTAACTTTGACGAATTATGTATAATGACGGGTTATACGCCGGCAATGTTAAATTGTATCTTGACAGAACTGGAGTTTTCTAGTTTAATTAGCCAATCACTGGGAAGGGTATATACCGCGCTTTAACGGTACAGAGGAGATAAATAATGTCAAAACTTGTAATTGTGGAGTCACCCACTAAAGCAAAAACAATTGAAAGGATTTTGGGCAAAAACTACAGGGTCGTTGCATCAAACGGTCATGTTATGGATTTACCTAAGAGCCAGCTGGGAGTGGATGTAGAGCACAATTTTGCACCTAAGTATATAACTCTGCGTGGAAGAGGAGACGTACTTGATAAAATCCGCAGTGAGGCAAAGAAAGCCGATCAGATATTGCTGGCGACGGACCCTGATAGGGAGGGCGAGGCTATATCGTGGCACCTTGCACATATGCTCAAGCTTGATGAACACTCAAACTGTCGTATCGAGTTCCACGAGATTACACCAAATGCAATAAAGGCAGCTATTTCAAAGCCGAGACCGATAAATCTGGACCTGGTTGATGCACAGCAGGCGCGCCGTGTTTTGGATAGGTTGGTGGGTTATAAGATAAGCCCTATTCTATGGCAGAAGATAAAGAGAGGACTCTCTGCGGGTCGAGTTCAGTCGGTTGCGACGAAGATTATATGTGACCGAGAGAAAGAGATTCAGGCATTTATAGAGCATGAGTATTGGGTAATTAATGTATCGCTCTCCAAAGAAGGTCACAAAAGGCCGATTCTCGCCAAGTTTTACGGCCTAAACGGAAAGAAGAAGGACCTTCCCAACGAGGAAAGTGTTAAGAGCGTACTGGACAAGGTGACCGATTCTGATTTTGTTGTAACAGAAATCAAGAAGACTACAAAGAAAAAGCACGCATTACCCCCTTTCACTACGAGCAGTCTGCAGCAGGAAACATCGAGAAAGTTGTCTATGACGACGCAACTGACGATGGTGGTTGCACAGCAGTTGTATGAAGGCATTGAGATCGAAGGAAAAGGTCATACAGGTCTCATTACATATATGAGAACCGACTCAGTAAGGGTTTCTAAGGATGCTCAGAACGCGGCTTTGAGCTATATCGGCGAACGATACGGCAGTGAGTATGTGCCGGCCACGCCAAACTTCTATAAGGGCAGGGCAAATGCACAGGATGCTCACGAGGCGATTAGACCCGCCTATATAGAGTTGACACCTGATATGCTTAAAAAGTCGTTGAGCAGTTCACAGTATAGACTCTATAAACTCATATACGACAGGTTCATTGCAAGCCAGATGTCCGAGCACATTGTTGAAACTACATCTGTCACGTATGATGTCAACGGATACACGTTCAAGTCTACCGGTGAACGCGGTATATTTGACGGATGGACCGTGGTTTATACCGAGGGTATAGACGATAAGCAGGAGAAGGAACAGCAGTTGCCTGCATTGGCCGAAAACGAGTCATTGAAACCTATAGACATTAAGCCGGAACAGAAGTTTACTTTGCCTCCTTCAAGATATACAGAGGCGACGTTGGTTAAGTTCTTAGAAGAGAAGGGTATCGGGCGCCCGAGTACATACGCTCCTACAATATCTTCGATTATTAATCGAGGCTATGTTAAGAGGGATAAGAAACAGCTGGTTCCTACTGATCTTGGTTTTGTAGTCACGAAGCTTATGGAGGAGAACTTTAAAGACATAGTGAATCTGCAGTTTACTGCCGATATGGAGGACTCGCTTGACAAAGTGGAGCACGGCGATGTTGTCTGGAATAACGTTGTAGCTGATTTCTATGGTCCGTTTATACAAACGGTTGAAAGAGCCGCTTCGACGATTGAGCGGGTTGTGATTCCGCCCGAGGAGTCCGGTATATTGTGCGAGAAGTGCGGCGGAATGATGGTATACAAGGACGGAAGATTCGGAAGATTCCTTGCCTGTATCAATTATCCCACATGCAAGAACACAAAGACAATTGCCGAAAAAATAGATGTACCGTGTCCGAAGTGCGGCAAGGATATCGTTAAGAAGCGTTCAAAAGCGGGTAAGACATTCTACGGATGCTCGGGATATCCGGATTGTGATTTTGCGGTGGGGTTTAGGCCTACCGACAAGAAATGTACACACTGCGGTTCGATGATGGTACTTAGATACGGTAAACTGATTTGCTCAAATCAGGAGTGCGTAAAGACACGTAGCGAAGCCGCAAAAGCCGAAAAAGCAGCAAAGAAAGATAAGAGCAATACCGATGAAAAATAGAGTTACAGTTGTAGGCGCAGGGCTAGCCGGATGTGAAGCCGCATACCAGCTGGCTAAGAGAGGGATTGAAGTAGACTTGGTTGAAATGAAACCGAAAAGACTTCAGCCGGCGCACAAATCAGACAGCTTTGCTGAGCTTGTTTGTTCCAACTCATTTAGATCTGACAGACTTACAAATGCCGTAGGATTACTAAAAGAAGAGCTGAGGCGACTCGGCTCTTTGGTTCTTAAAGTGGCCGACGAGACCCGCGTTCCGGCAGGTGGCGCTCTTGCCGTGGACAGGGAGGGCTTTTCGAGGAGAATCACAGAGATTATCAGCAATAATGAGCTGATTCATGTTATAAACCGTGAAGCAACCGCCATCCCGAATACGCCATGTATTATTGCGACAGGTCCTTTGACGGATGGAGCACTTATGTCATCTATTGAGGACTTATTGGGAGATTGTTTGCACTTCCACGATGCGTCCGCGCCTATAGTTACTCAGGAATCGCTAGACATGGATATCGTGTTTGAGGAATCCAGATATGACCGCGGGAGCGATTACCTTAACTGTCCCATGTCTCGCGACGAATACTTTGCTTTTGTCGAGGAGCTTTGTAAAGCCGAAACCGTTTCGTTGCACGATTTTGAGACGCCGAAGGTGTTTGAGGGATGCATGCCTGTGGAGACAATGGCTAAGAGAGGCAATATGACACTAGCGTTTGGTCCGCTCAAGCCTGTAGGTCTCAGCGACCCTAGATACGATAAGAAACCTTTTGCCGTCGTACAGTTGCGAAGGGATAATGCCGAGGGCACGCTTTACAATATAGTCGGCTTCCAGACAAATCTGAAATTTCCTGAGCAGAAAAGGGTTTTTGGCATGATACCGGGCTTAAAGAATGCCGAGTTTGTCAGATACGGTGTTATGCATAGGAATTCATTTATTTCGTCACCAGGTATACTCGATTCGACTTATCAGTGCATAAAGCATCCGGGATTGTTCTTTGCAGGACAGATAACGGGAGTAGAGGGATATGTTGAAAGCGTTTCGAGCGGTTTTGTTGCGGGATATACGCTTGCAAACATACTTAATCAGCGGTCTTTCGAGCGATTTCATTCTTCAACTGCAATCGGTGCTTTGGCAGAATACGTATCCGGCTATTGCGGTAAAGACTTCCAGCCTATGAATATCAACTTTGGCATTATGAAGTCGTTGGACGAAAGGATAAGAAACAAACAGGAGAGGTATCTGGCAATCTCAATCTGCTCTCTTGCAATAATCGACGAAATAGTTGCAAATGATTTAGAATAATTTTACATTGTATAGATTTGCATATGCTATTATATAGCTAATGAGCTTTGGAGGACTAGCATGAAATTTGAAGGAACGACTATATTGGCTGTAAGGAGAAATGGCAAGTGCGCCCTAGCGGGAGACGGTCAGGTTACTTTTGGTGAGTCGACAGCAATGAAGCATGGAGCAAAAAAGGTAAGACGCCTGTACCATGACAAAGTAATAATAGGATTCGCAGGTTCTGTAGCAGATGCATTCTCATTGTCGGAACGTTTTGAAGCTAAGCTTGAGAAATACAGCGGTAGTTTGAGGAAAGCGGCTGTGTCTCTTGCTCAGGAATGGAGAAGCGACAAAGCTCTGCGACAATTACAGGCTATGCTTATTGCGGCAGATGTGAACGATTTGCTTTTGATTTCAGGTACCGGCGAGGTTATTGATCCGGACGACGATATACTTGCTATAGGATCAGGCGGTATGTATGCACTTTCTGCAGCAAGGGCATTATATCGTAATACCGACATGGAAGCTAGGGACATTGTAGTGCGTGCGATGGAGATAGCATCGGAAATCTGCGTATATACAAATAACAATCTCACCGTTGAGGAACTGTAAGGAGATCAATATGCAGACACCAAAAGAGATAGTAGCGTCACTGGACAGATATATAGTAGGACAATATGAGGCTAAGCGTGCAGTAGCCATTGCTCTGCGTAACAGGTATAGAAGAAGCAGACTGCTTGAAGAAATCAGGGAAGAGATCACCCCGAAGAACATAATAATGATGGGGCCTACAGGAGTCGGTAAAACCGAGATTGCAAGAAGGCTCGCAAAGCTTGTTAATGCGCCTTTTGTCAAAGTCGAAGCGACGAAATTTACGGAAGTCGGTTACGTCGGCAGGGATGTAGATAGCATAATTCGCGATTTGATGGAATCATCGATAAGAATCACGAAGAACGCGAAGTATGAAAAGGTGAGACTTATAGCAGAGGCGGCGGCAGAGCAAAGAATCGTAGAGCTATTGAGTCCACATAAGAAAAAGAATACTCGTCAGACGACATCTCCTTTTATGCAATTGCTAAATGGGGGTTCGAATCACGAAGAACCTAAGCCGACAGAGCAAGAGCGAGAGCAGTTTGAAAGCTCAAAAGCCAAGCTCCTCGAGGAGTTGAGAGCCGGCAAGCATGAATCTGATATAGTAGAGATTGAAGTCGAGCAAGCTCAACAGCAGAGCGATGCTATGTTTGCGATTGGCGTTGACATAGGCGATATGCTGGGCGGAATCATACCAAAGCGTACAAAACTGCGCCGTGTAACGGTTAAAGAGGCGAGAAAGATTCTGACACTTGAAGAATCCGATAAGCTTGTAGATATGGACGAGGTAATCAGAGAAGCTACGGAAAATGCCGAGCAAAACGGAATCGTCTTTATAGATGAGATCGACAAGATTATAGGCGGCAATGGGGTATCAGGACCTGATGTTTCAAGGGAAGGTGTCCAAAGGGACATACTGCCGATAGTCGAGGGATGTACGGTGTCTACCAAATACGGACCCGTTAAGACGGATTTCATGTTGTTTATAGCGGCGGGTGCTTTCCACGTATCTAAGGCAACTGATATGATTCCTGAATTGCAGGGTCGCTTCCCGATTAAGGTTGAGCTTACGGCGCTTTCGCTTGACGATTACGCAAGGATACTCACACAACCGGAGAACTCGATTATTACTCAGTACGCGGAGCTATTGCTTACCGATAACATTAATCTTTCGTTTACGGATGATGCGATTCGTGCAATAGCTAAGTATGCGGTTGAGGCTAACGAGACGAACGAGAATATAGGCGCAAGAAGATTGCATACAATAGTTGAACAACTTCTCGAAGATATTTCTTTCAATGCGGGTGGAGACCATCCGATGATTGATGTGAATATCGACGAGAAATATGTAACCGAGCACTTGAATAAGATTGACGTGGCTGCGGATTTGTCAAAGTTTATTATTTAAGCTTTTAATTAGGGCTTTTCCTTTCGGGAACCGCTTAAAGCACCGGAGAGACCGGCAAAGCTAAGGCATAGCATTGCCATTATCCTGTAGTAAAGTGCATAATCCATAATGAATGAGAGTACAAACAGTATGACCGAGAGTGTCAGATAACTGATTATTCGGCTTTTAAGGAAAGGCTTGACCCTTGTAAGGATTGAGCCTTTCTTTTGTTTTGATAATTCCTTTAGAAGCAGGTTGTCGATTTCATCATCGCTCATATCGGCTTGGCCATTGAAACATATGTCGATAAGTTCAGCGCTGTCATGAAAGTGGAGACTGCAATCGTGAAGGGAGTTGGCAATTTTCGTTGCACTTTTATCGATTCCAGAAAGCGAGAATATGTGTATATTAGAAATGGCACACGAAGCAGCTTCCTTATAAACGTTTATTACATCATCGCCATCTAAGTCTGCCAGCTTGTGATGAACATAGACATAAGCACAGGATTTGACTGCTTTGCTACAGAGCATAACAAGATTACGATTATCCATAGTCAAAATTTTGATCCTTCTGTAGTCATTCATCAGCTTTTTACGTTCCTGGCTTACATGGTGCACAAAAACCCTGCTTTTTATAAGCTCGATTGCTATTGTGATAAGCGCCGTGGTCACAAAAGTGAAGAGAATAACAACTTTACTGTCCACCGTAGAAAGAAAGTATATGTAAGTCGATGCCAATATGAGTAAACGTAGAAATACAAAGTCGATAATCCTGCTCAGCTGACTTCTACCCTTGTATAGTGATCTCTTGTAGTATTCCTTTAGTGTGCCGTTCATTAGTTTATTAAACCTCCGAAATGATTATTAACGGGAATAGGGCATATATACATCAATTGCGGTGGAAAAAGCTGTGTGATATAATTTATAAAAAACTATCCGGGAGAAAAGCGCATGACAGTAGTTGAAAGATTTTTAAAATATGTATCGTTTGATACGCAGTCAGATCCTGACTCGGAGTCTACTCCAAGTACTCCAAAGCAAAAGCTTCTTGGACAGGAACTCGTCAATGAGATGCATTCAATGGGCATAGAGAATGCGAGGATGGATGAGCACGGTTATGTTTATGCACATATTGATGCAAATACCGAAGGCATTCCTTCGCTCGGTTTTATTGCTCATATGGATACTTCGTCCGATGCATCAGGTGCAGATATAAAGGCTAGAATTGAAAAAAAATACAATGGCGGCGATATAAGACTCAATGAGCATACCGTACTTTCACCCGTAGATTTCCCCAAATTGCTCAACAGCATCGGACAGGACATTATTGTTACGGACGGCACAACACTTCTGGGCGCTGACGATAAGGCGGGTATAGCCGAAATCCTTACGATGGCTGAAGAACTCATCAATAATCCCGAGATTAAGCACGGAAAGATTTGTATTGGCTTTACACCCGATGAAGAGGTTGGACGCGGCGCGGATTTATTTGATGTCGAGGGCTTCGGCGCGGAGTACGCCTATACCGTTGACGGAGGCGAAATAGGCGAGATTGAGTATGAGAACTTCAATGCGGCATCGGCGAAGGTTTCGATATCCGGTCGTGGGATCCATCCGGGTTCTGCTAAGGACAGAATGATAAACTCCATTCACGTTGCACAGGAATTCGACAGTATGCTTCCTCAAGCGCAGAGACCTGAGTACACCGAAGGTTACGAGGGATTTATACACCTGATGCACATAGAAGGTGATATAGAGAACACAAAGCTGGTTTATATAATTCGCGACCACGATATGGCAAAGTTTGAGAAGAAAAAGAGCCTTATGGTGAAAGCCGCCGAGCTGGTAAATCTTAAGTACGGAGAGGGCACACTTAAGTTGACGCTCAACGATTCGTATTACAATATGCGTGAGAAGATTCAACCGCATATTTGGCTGGTTTCAAATGTACAAGAGATTATGCGTGACCTCGGTGTCGAACCTATTACAACTCCTGTAAGGGGAGGAACAGACGGTGCTCGCTTGTCATTTATGGGTCTGCCTTGTCCCAATATATGCACCGGCGGGTTGAACTTCCACGGCAGATTTGAGTATATTCCAGTTCAGTCAATGGAAAAAGTTTGCAGTATACTTTTAGAGATTGTTAAGAGGTTTAGATGAAAAAGATGTTTTGCATAGGATATAAATGCACTTTGTGTGGTAAAGAGTTTCCATACAACGGAAAGATGTTGACTTGTCCCGAGTGCGGTGAGAAGGGGATACTAGATATACAGTTCGATTATCAGGGGATAAAGAGTGCCTTGACGAGAGAAAAGCTTGCGGCAAACAAAAACTTCTCGATGTTTAGATACGCCCCACTTTTGCCTTTAAGAAATACTGATTTTGGAAGGTACTTAAGGGTCGGTTACACCCCTTTGTATAAAGCTAATCTCATACACAGCGAACTCGGATTGGACAGCGTATACATCAAGGACGATGGGCATAACCCAACAGGGTCGTTGAAGGACAGGGCTTCCGCGGTCGCCGTTGCTCATGCAATTGAGAACGACTATACAACTATAGCATGTAGTTCGACGGGCAATGCAGCCTCGTCGTGCGCAGGAAATGCGGCAAGGATGGGCATTAAGTCGGTTATTTTTGTACCGCAGCGCGCACCTGAAGGAAAATTGGCACAGCTTCTTGTCTATGGAGCGAAAGTTGTGTCGGTAGCAGGTGACTACAGAGCGACTTTTGAATTATCTCGCGATGCTATTGCCAAGTACGGCTGGTATAACAGAAACGCAGGCATTAACCCGGTAATGACCGAAGGCAAGAAGACTGTTGCACTCGAGATTGCAGAGCAACTTGATTGGAATGTAACTGACTGGGTGGCTGTTTCAGTAGGAGACGGCTGCACGGTAGGAGGCATTTATAACGGATTCAGAGACCTTAAGGAGATTGGGCTAATAGATAGAGTTCCCAAAATTCTTGGCGTACAGTCATTGGGATGCTGTCCGTTTGTTACGGCCGCCACCGGTGATGGGAAACTGGTTCCTGCTGAAGAAAATACACTTGCCGATTCAATAGCCGTCGGAATTCCCAGAAATCCCGTCAAGGCGCTTAGAGCCATTAGAGAATCACATGGTGCATGGATTGCTGTTTCCGACAACGATATCTTGGAAGGCATGAAGCTACTTGGCAGAACTGAAGGTGTGTTCTCGGAGCCCGCTGCAGCTTCCGTGACAGCCGGTGTCAAGCAGGCCGTACAAGATGGTATAATCAAGAAAAGCGAGAGTGTTACGATTATAAGTACGGGAAGCGGATTGAAGGATGTTAAGAATGCACTGAAAGCAGTTACCAGACCGGTACCCTGTGAGCCGACAATAGAAGCTCTCGAGGCAAGTGGAATACTGTAATAAGCTAAACATAAAAAAGAAGAGGCAATGCCTCTCTTTTTTTGTATCATGAAAGAAAAATACGAATATTATGCATTATGGATGGAGTTGTGACCAGAAAATCCACAAGGGGTGTTAAGCGAGGGCTTTTGGTGGCTTTGCTTGCCTTGCTCGTCTGTACGGTGTATTGCTTTGTGTCGATTACGTCCAACATGAGTCCTGCTGCCATAACCCTTGCTGAGGCCAAAACCCGCGCTATCGTTACAGAGGCTTTAAACCAAGCCATAGCAAACACAGTCTCAAAGTACGAAAGATCCGACAGCATGTTGGATATAAGTCAAACAGAGAACGGTGTTTATCTAATCGTTGCAAACACGGTGGCACTAAACAGCGTTGCGGCATCGTGTATTGAGCTTGCGCAGGAAGCCGTCGCTGAAGTACAGGAACAGGGGGTTGTCATACCGCTCGGTACGATGACGAATCTACCGTTTTTGGCAGGCGTAGGCCCTGAGGTCAACTTTAAGTTTACACCGGTAGGCAGTGTCGAAAGCGAGTATACTTCATCGCTCTCTACAGCAGGTATAAATCAAACACTATACAAGATCAATATGAAGATAAACGCCACAGTCAGCCTGATACTTCCGAATGAGGTACGGACGCTCGACGTGGTAGCACACGCTTCTTTGGCAGAGACCGTCATCGTAGGTACAGTGCCGGAGGTCTATACAAACGTACCGCAAGAGGAGATGCTGAACGTTGTTCCCACAGAGCCAACGGGTTAATTCGGATTGATAAGCATTATTTCGGTCTGTTCTATTGCCTTTTGTATTAATTCGCCAATAGAGTCGTTCAAAAGGCTTTCACTCTTCCTGAGTCCTTGAACATCGGGATGTGTAACGGGATGTTGGGGAACAAAAACCGTACAGCAATCTTCATAGGGCAGAATGGAAGTCTCAAATGTGTTTATCTTGCGTGCAATTCTTACTATATCCTCTTTATCGAAGCCTATAAGCGGCCTGAAAACAGGCATAGATACGGCATCATCTGTGACACACAAGCTCTCAAGGGTTTGACTTGCTACCTGCGCCAGTGACTCGCCTGTAATCAGAGCTTTTGCACTGTCGTTTATGGCAATCATCTCCGCTATCTTCATCATCAGCCTGCGCATCAAAATTGTAGTCTCTTTTGAGGGACACTTATCATATATCTGCATCTGTATATCGGTGAATGGAACTAGATGAAGGCGAATTTCACCCGTATACTCGGACATCAAACGTGCGAGCTCAATGACCTTGTCTCTTGCTCTGACGCTTGTGTAGGGATAGCTGTAGAAATGGACCGCGCTAAGCTCAACGCCTCTTCTGGACAGCATATAACCCGCTACAGGACTGTCTATGCCGCCTGAAAGTAAAAGAGCACAGCGCCCTGAGGTGCCTACCGGCATACCACCTGCGCAAGGAATGGTATCTGTGTAGATATATGTAACATCTCTGATCTCAACATTGAGTTCAATTTCAGGATTATGCACATCGACCGACACGCTTTCAATGTTGTCAAGAATAACACCGCCAAGCTCCCTGCAAATTGCCATCGAATCCATAGGGAATGCCTTGTCAGCCCTCTTTGCAAACACTTTGAATGTCCTGTCGCCGGAATTGGCAATCCTCATTTTGATCAGCTCGACAGATTTTGCGGCAATTGCATCGAAATCCTTTTCAGTGGTAATAGCAGGGCTAATAGAATAAACGCCGAAAACATGGGACAGCTTGTCTATCGCTTTTGCGATATTGTCATCAGAAATCCCATTGATAAAAATGCGTCCATGGTCTCTGTGAATCTTGCATTCGATACCCTTAAGGCTCTTCTTAATATTCGTAATGAGCATGCGCTCAAAGTAGGGCCTGTTAAGGCCCTTGAGATGAATCTCACCATATCGTACTAATATAACGTTATCCATTTATCTTTTCTTGTATCTCCTTAGTAATGATACGTTTTCTTCTATTATACTTGAAACGGTATCCACTTCGTCAATAGTATTAGTGGGGGAGAAGCTGAATCTTACTGCACCCTCTTGCCGCGGTCCTTTGATGTTCATCGCATCCAAAACCCTGTTGTTAGAATTCTTATGGGATGAACATGCCGACCCTGTGGCTACAAGTATTCCTCTTGCATCAAGCGCATGAAGAAGCACTTCGCTACGTACTCCAAGGAAAGAGATATTTAGTATGTGTGGCGCTCCGCTTTCAGCGGGAGGGCCGTTTAATACCGTGTCTTTTATTGCCGCCATGTTTTTTGCCAAACGGAGCTTGCAGGCTTGCATGGATTGTATGAATTCCTCAGACGAATCCGAGTAAATCTCAATTGACTTATCCATAGCCATAATGCCGGGGGTGTTGGTAGTACCACTTCTTAATCCGCCTTCCTGACCTCCACCTAACTGACCGCCTGCGAACTTGACGTCCTTGCCAACATAGAGCGCCCCAACGCCTTTAGGGGCGTTAAACTTATGTCCGCTTATTGAAAATAGGTCGCAATCATTGGCGTTAAATGGAACTTTCAGAAAACCCTGCACTCCATCAACATGGAATATACATTGCGGATTTGCTTGTTTTGCATATTTGTGCAAGGTGTGGATGTCGTTTATCGCTCCGACCTCATTGTTTACGAGCATTATGCTTACAAACTGCGTATTAGGCGTAAGCAAATCTCTAAACACATCTAAGTCGATCCTACCGTCAGCATTCACCGACGCAAATTCGACGTCAAATCCGATTTTAGCATAAGAGTTTGCGACCTCATATACTGAAGGGTGCTCGGTCGAACCGATTATAATCCTGCCCTTCGCACGTAAAGATTGGAGTGCGCCACTAAAAGCCATGTTATTGCTTTCCGTAGCTCCTGATGTGTATATTATAGAACCTGAATCCGCATTGATGGCTGACATAATCCTTTTTCGTGCCCGTTTTATATCCTTTTCGGATTCTACTGCAACCGAATATGCGGAGGATGGGTTATAGTATTGTGATAGCATGTAGTGAAGCGCGACATTTGCAGATTCGTCAAACGTTCGCGTCGTTGCACTGTTGTCAAAGTTGATCATAGTAATTACCTCTCGGTGAATTATGAGTATGTCTCTCATATTTCAATATATGCGGCTAAATATAAATCCGCAACATAAGGTATAATAACATATCCGGTGATGTTTAAAAAGAGCAAGCGCCTGCACAATCGTATATTATTTATTGAACAAAAAGGTAGTGACAACTTAACGGAAGGGTGATATAATTCGATACTGTGAATGCCAATGTAGCTCAGTTGGTAGAGCAGCTCACTCGTAATGAGCAGGTCTGGGGTCCGAGTCCCCACATTGGCTCCATTTATTCGAGGCGTAGCGCAGTTTGGTAGCGCGCTTGGTTCGGGACCAAGAGGTCGCAAGTTCAAATCTTGTCGCCTCGACCAGTATGAGAAGTCGACATTCTTGCGGAATGCAAGATGTCGTTTTTCTTTTTATGGCTTTTTATGATATAAAAACGTCCTTAGAACCAGACCAGAAGATGGATTTTACGTATAAAATGATTCTACCGTATTGACTTCATAATCTTATGAGAAGGAGGCATTGCCTCCCTCGAATACATTTAGTTAGGGATTCATATCGTCGTTTTTGCTATGATGCGGGTTCGGCGTAGGTATGGGGTACAAGCTTCTATATGCGTCTGCGTCACTTTCGGTATGTATTGGTACCGGAATAAGCCCAGTGCATTCACAGAACGAAGCTGTGCTGTTAATCCCGTAATATGCCATATCATTTGCATCCAAACTTGGTCTTTTATGGTTATCTGTCACACGAATTCCTCCTTTCATTTTCTGTATGATTAATATCTGCTGTGAGGATACGAAAAATGCTTTTAAAATAATGTTGATTTTTATGCCAATGTATGCTAAAATTTATGCGTTGCCGAAGTGATGGAATTGGCAGACGTGACGGACTCAAAATCC